>Ga0123355_10002752_pt1 | contig 24937 bp, 34 predicted proteins | sample TergutEmb28metaG_3_FD_89872 | JGI IMG/M metagenome (GOLD analysis project Ga0123355, IMG submission 89872) | Embiratermes neotenicus P1 segment gut microbial communities from Petit-Saut dam, French Guiana - Emb289 P1 | ecosystem: Host-associated > Arthropoda: Insects > Digestive system > Gut ...
AAGACAACCTTCAACATCAGGTAAGAGCCAAACTAAGTATTACCAAAACTACTTTCAACCCGGCCTAAACTACATTCGGGCTAATGGATATATAAACATCAACTTCAAACTTATCCACATCCTTCATATCCGTTACTTCATTTATTGTAACGATAAACCCAGCGGAAATTGGCGTCAGCCCATTCTCCTCAATATATTCATTCATCTGTAGCATAGTACTCTCCAGCAACTGCGGATTACCTTTATGGGTTGTGGCAATGCAGTTGTCCAAAAACAACCACGGCTTATACACAAATTCCTCTGTAGATGGTATTTCCATATCCAGCGGAAGGTACATTTCCACATCCATTACATCGCCTTCGATGGCATAGGTTGCAGAAATACCACCACCCACTTTTACTGCTCCGCATTGTTCTACATACGCCAGCATTTTTTCTGCATGGGCTTGTAGCTCGGTTGCACGCAATTTTTTCCTAAAAGAAATTAGATTTTGTTTGTCTAATGTCTGTTCGGTTAAAATGGTCATAATATTCGCCTCTCTTTCGATTTTGTTCCCTCGCTTGCTGATGAGTACAGTATACATCAACATAACAACTAAAAACACGAGGTATACCTCGTGTTTTTGATGTTTTTTGTCGGATGATATCATTTCAGCATAAAAAACGGCCGGGAGGTGACAAGATGATTAGAGGTACATATTTTTGTTATTTTGTGCACCACAACATAGTGCGGCAAACTGCCGTCTACAACCATATGGGCGATACATGGCAGGGGGAATGGTGAGAAGAAAGCCTCGCGGTCACCTTTTACGGCCTTGGCGGAAAAGCCTAGTTCTTCCGCCGCTTTTACAATGCCGTAGGCGTTTGTACCGCGGGTGTCTGTGCCAGCGATTTCGCGTATTTGGGTTATTGGCAGTTTTAGGCCGTGTTGTTTTGATATGGTTGCGATGCAGGCCGCGCCGCAGTCGGTTATGTCATGTTGTTTTATGCAGTAGTAGGGCATGGGGTCACGTCCTTTTCGTGGGTATTCAAATATGGTGTAAATAACGCACAAACTGCTATAACAACGATTGTATCTATACACTGGCGTTATAATGACATATAATAATGCTGAGGTGATTTTTATGGTAGCAACTAAATCAAATGTAAATGTAAAAATTGATACTGCGGTAAAAGAAACTGCGGCTATGCTTTTAGACCGTATGGGGATTGACCAAACCACGGCAATAGATATGTTTTACAGACAAATCATAGCCGAGCGACGTTTGCCTTTTCAGCCTATAGTCGCCCCTACGGTAGAAGAACAACTTACGCTTGCAATTGCAAAGAAAAATATCCCAAGAGTGAAACTCGAAGCAGATGAAAATGGCTATGCTATTGTGGACAAGGAGAAACACCCTGAAATTTACGATTGGGCGGTGAATGGTTGATGAACCCTTACAACATTCACATTGCCTATGTTTCATGGGGCGGCGATGGAAAACGCCGCCCCGTTTTAATATTATCTTCTGACCAAAAAGAAGTAGCGGTTTTTCAGATTACATCACAATATGATAACAAAAGTACCGTAATTCAATCACGATATATTCCCATAAACGATTGGGTGCAAGCAGGCCTGACGAAGCAATCCTATGTAGATATTGGAAGAATCCTTGACTTGCCAATTTCCGCCATACAACCTTCGCCCATTGGCAATCTTTCAAAAAACGATATGCACAAACTGTTAGATGCGATGAATCAGTAGTGCAAAGAGCGCGAAATTGGGCTATGGGTTGCTTTAGGCCGTGTTGTTTGGGATTGTCATGATTGATTTTGACCTTGCTCAATTGCGGTCAGTTTCGATATTCTGCTTTTCGTATATGCTTACCTGCAATTTTTGGATTGCAGCCAACATGGCAAACCCTAATACAATTAGTCCACCAAAAAAACTCAAAACTAGCAAAGGATATTTGTCTCATTTCTACTTAGGTGGAAATGGCGTATTGCTACAGTCTGACGTTCTGGCGTCTCCATTTTCCAATTCTTTGCGTAGTTCATCGATTGACTCTTCCAATCTAACTATGCGAACTAGCCGAAGAACTGTCTCATGACCGCCTCTTTGAAAATTTTACAGTGAGCAGACGAACAATAACATAACACCCATTACCTATAAGCACCATGCTAGTAGCAAGTGTATATATTGTACTATGGAAATAAAAGAAAAAGCCTAAGAAAAACATAACTATATAGATGAAGAAAAGACATGTCACAATTAAGGAATGTTTTTTCCCACCAAGTATCCGGTCTGCGAATGATTGATTATCTTCTTTCATAATTGCCTCCTATTTCAATAGAATGTACTACAGTACTACATTATGCAATACTGTAGTACACATTAACGTGATTTACCAACCCATAGCATCAGAAAAATTGTGACCTAAATATGCGCCGCCCATAAAACCCGTTACGCCCCCTGCTATCCCTACAACAGTAGCTCCGAAGGCCGCGCCGAAGGGACCGCCGACGGTGAATCCTGCTGTACCCCCCGCAATGCCTCCTGTTACACCACCTACAACAGCTCCTGCAACAGCTCCCACCACAATAGCAGCCGCTCTTGCAACGGGATTGTTACCGCCATCAATGTCCATCATTTCTTCTTGGTTCAGCTCAATAAAACCATCGTAACACATTGTCATTGTTACTCACTCCTTTGTTTTCTTGCTATGCCCTATAGGCACGCCTTTTATGCCAAACCATCAGCATCTCATCATCCTGTCGTGATCAAGATTCCGTTCAACATCCGGTAAGTGCCAATGTAAGTATTACTAAAACTACCAGCCCACCCTAAACCACATTAGGGCTAATAGAAATATAGATATCAGCCTCAAACTTGTCTAAATCCTTCATATCCGTTACTTCATTTATGATGACGACAAACCCGGCAGAAATTGGCGTTAACTTGTTTTCTTCCACATACTCATTCAACTTTAGCAAGGCATTCTCAAGCAGTTGCGGGTGACCTTTGTGCGTCGCGGCAATGCAGTTATCCAAAAACAGCCGTGGTTTGAACACAAACTCGTCGTTCGTTGGTACTTCCTTGTCCAAAGGAACGTACATTTCCACATCCATTACATCGCCTTCTATGGCATAGGTTGCGGAAATACCGCCACCTACTTTTGCTGCTCCGTATTGTTCTACATACGCCAGCATCTTCTCGACATGGGCTTGCAGTTCGGTCGCACGCAATTTTTTCCTAAAAGATATTAGGCTTTGTTTGTCCAATGTCTGTTTGGTTAAAATGGTCATAATATTCGCCTCTCTTTCGGTTTTGTTCCCCCGCTTGCTGATGAGTACAGTATACATCTACATAACAACTAAAAACACGAAGTATACTTCGTGTTTTTGATGTTTTTTGTCGGATGATATCATTTCAGCATAAAAAACGGCCGGGAGATGACAATATGATTAGAGGTACATATTTTTGTGATTTTATGCACCACAACATAGTGCAGTAAGCTACCATCTACAACCATATGGGCGATACATGGCAGGGGGAACGGTGAGAAGAAGGCATCGCGGTCGCCTTTTACGGCCTTGGCGGAAAAACCTAGCTCTTCCGCTGCTTTCACTATGCCGTAGGCGTTTGTGCCGCGGGTGTCTGTGCCAGCGATTTCGCGTATTTGGGTTATGGGCAGTTTTAGGCCGTGCTGCTTGGATATGGTTGCTATGCAGGCCGCGCCGCAGTCGGTTATGTTATGTTGTTTTATGCAGTAGTAGGGCATGGGGGCGACTCCTTTTGGCTTTATTGTTGTTGTGCCTTCTTCAATTCCTCGTGTGCCTCTTTTATTGTGTGTCCTTTGCCGAGATACTTCATCACTTGGATTCAAAATTTTGTGTCATATGCCATGCCCTTATTGTGTCACACCTTTGGGCTAATTTGTTTTTGCTTCATTATATCAAAACATGGCCAGGGACTGTCCCCTGGCGCGCTCGAAAATCAGCGTGATGACACAGAATCGTCCCCTGCCTTCAATTCCTTGCGAAGGTCTTGTAAGGATTCCTCCAGCCTATTTATGCGACCCAATAAAAGCCCGACAAGTGCACAAAAAGATACAGTTAAAAACAACAACGCATAGGAACGAAAATACCATTGTAACGGTGCTGTTACCATAAGTGCTGCAATAGTTATAAATCGATTGCTGAATATCAGCCTAACAATCCATTTTTCTTTTTCCATTACTACTCTCCTCGTATATTAAAATCAGTACTAAGAACCTGTATTCGTAATATAGTGCTTTTGCGTTCTTTAATCCATCTTCTCATAAGCAAGGTATTTAACAATAGACTTCTTGCATAACTTCATTTGCGGTGATATTTTGACGGGCTTTAACAGCTACATATCTCCGTAAATTCAGAATTATACAAAAAGTCTATTGCTTAGCTTAAGATACTGTGGATACAGGCTCTAACACACAACTATCATCTATGTTAAAAACAAAGAGACTCTGCTATCGCTCAAAACCACTTGAAGCTACACGTGATTGGTAACTACCATCTAATCTATTCTTAACACGGACAATAGATTTTAGTGGCATATAATCACTATGAGCGGAAAAGGTTCACAACGGAGCTGACAGCTGCCACTAACGAACCAGCTGCTGCACCAGCAATCGCACCGCCAAGAGCACCTTTGGGGCCTAACACAGAGCCAATAGTTGCACCTTTTTTGCTACCAGCAGTAAGACCAGAGATAACAGCTCCACCAATGGCCCAATCACGCGTAGTGTCTATAAACTCTCTGTCGATTCCACCGCAAACTTCTAGTAGTTCGTTACAGTTAAGCTCCCTAACACGTAATGCATTTGTCATTTTAATTTCCCCTTTTAGTTTTTTCGTACAAATGTACGTTTTATGTCATACCATCCGTATCCTATCATCTCGCTGCAGTCAAGACTCAGTTCAACATTCGGTAAGAGCCAATGTAAGTGTTACCAAAACTACTTTCAACCCGACCTAAGCTACATTCGGGCTAACGAAAATGTAAACATCAACCTCAAATTTATCCACATCCTTCATATCCGTTACTTCATTTATAGTAACTATAAACCCAGCAGAAATTGGTGCTAGTCCATTCTTCTCAATATATTCATTCGTCTTTAGCATAGAATGTTTCTGAAAGTTAGCTTCTTTGTTTTTCTTATTTACTACAAAATCAACTACTTGTATAGTCGTGACTTGCTTCAACAAAGTTATGTATGTCGTGGAGCGTGGTGTATGGACTACCATTCTCCGCAATATGTTGATGTCGATTTGTTGGACATATTGTATAATGTAGTTGGCATGGCGTCAACACACATATGCGCATTGCTTAAATAAATCCACACAACACACGCATTTTGCCGTTAAATTTACTCATCACTTACAATTGTTGGCCTTGTGCTCAACATATTCAACAAGTCCCTTCAACAAAATCATATCTTCATGCGTCATTGCATCTGGTAACTTTAGGAAGCTCCCTTCTTGATAATATGGCACTTCTTGGTCTATTACGCCAAGCAAATAATCAAGCGAGATATTAAAATGTTCTGCTATTTTCACTTTTATTGCATCACTCGGAGTATCCTTATTCGCTTCGTAACGCGATATGGCTGCCCCTTTTACTCCTAATATTTCTGCTAAATCTTCCTGTCTTATTTTGTGCAACTTCCGTAAACTTCTTAATCTTTCACCTATCATATGGGTCACCTCTTCTATATTTCTTCCCGATGGACTGTGCTAGTATACAAAAAGACCGCCATATTAAATGACGGTTTTACATACCTTACCTATGACTCATTTATTGCCTTGCTCACAATCGTTTCCGTCACTTGGGGCAGCTGTTTTGTCTTTCTTCGGTATATATTCTAAAATTTCCTCAACCCTGCAGCCCAATACTTCACAAATGCGGCTTAAATAATCGAGATTCACACGCTCGACTAACTCGTGGTACATTTCATTTATCACTGGTGGTCTAATGCCAGTTTTAATTGCCAATTCTGATTGTGTTATGCGCCGTTCTCCTAAAATTCGGGATAGGTGTATTTTTATCATACAATTACATCCTTTAAGCTCGTAGTAGTAAAATCCATAAGAATCTTACCCATTACGATATAATATAACGTAATGGAGAATTTTTTTGGCTATTCCGTAAGAATATTACGGTGTGAGCAATCAACCTACACACATCAAGTCAAGCACAAAAAAAATCCAACTGGTTGGATTTGGTTACCAGTTGGATTTTTTGAAGTCTTGAATTGTATTTGGGACAGCCCTCGCTATTACGGACTCATGTATAATTTTTGATTAGCCCTTTACAATATAGAATATATTCCATACAATATGGTATAAGTAACCGCTGGGAGGCTCGTGTGCAAAGTATGGATTTCAAGGCAGTGTTCTACGACAAACCAGGAGGCGAACTTCCTGCAAAGGAATACTTAGATAGCCTGGATAACAAAATGTTTGCTAAGATTACGCGCAATATTGGGGTTGTAGAGGCAGGAGGAACAACAGTACGTGAACCGTATTCTAAGCATTTGCAAGATGGAATATTTGAAGTGAGAGCGCAAGTTAGTAACAATTTGGCTAGGGTGCTATATTTTTTCTTCGATGGACGCCGTATTATTCTTACGCACGGCTTCACGAAGAAAACGCAAAAAACGCCACCAGCAGAAATTGAACTTGCAAAAAAATATCGAGCAGAATATCTAAGTAGAGAGGAGAACTAGCAGTGAATAACTCTTTTAGTGATTATTTGGCCACAAAATTGCAAGATCCATCAATAAAGAAGGAGTATGATGCTCTGGAACCTGAATATGCTATCATTCACGCCATGATTGATGCGAGAAAGAAATCAGGTCTCACACAAAAGGAATTAGCTGATAAAACGGGTATTACTCAAGGTGATATAAGCAAAATTGAGCGGGGAAATGCCAACCCATCCCTCAATACGCTAAAAAAATTGGCTGATGGCATGAATATGACACTACAACTTGTTTTCGCTCCTTCAGATGGGAGCTTACCAGTTACAGTACAGAGCAAATAAATGCGCCTATACAATAACATCGAACGACTACAGTAAACGGCGTAAGATAATATGACACAAAAAAATCCAACTGGTAACCAAAACCAACCAGTTGGATTTTTTCATACAGTTCTCGCGCCAGCGCGAGGGGTTGTAATATTGCTGCTAATCACCTTCAAGGCGGTGGTGGCCGTGTAATTACCGGCCCGCCCCCAAAACCACCACCGGGGTCCTCTCCAGGGCCTGCTCTAGTTGTCATTGGCTCAACTACACCATAATCACATGGTGTGGCGTATACAGCAATCCCGACACTAAACAGCATAACCAGTGCCATAGCAAATGCAAGAAATTTTTTCTTCATATTACTATCCCCCCTTCATGCATTTTTCTTTGAATTGTGTTGGCGGTATCCCCCATATTAAATGTTCTTGTCTGATATCCTTTCGACAACGTCATGTAAAAGTCTCGCAGAACAATAGCGCAATCCAGTGCCGAGTACACATAATTTTTTTCCATTAGGTACGGCAATATATCGCGTTCTATCGCTTTAGCATTGTCAGCGTTAATATTTGCCATGTACTCCAGCGACTTAAACAGTAAATTATAGTCCTTATTGTCCTTAGTGCGCGCAATCATGTCAGACAACTCATCTGAAAAAACATAGTAATTATTTAGTTCATGCTGACAACGGAGCTTATGATATTTAGCTTTGAAAAAACCTGTCGTGTCATCTTCAAGATACTCAAGCGATTTATTGATGTACTCTATAGCCATGCTCCATTTCCTAGCACAGCGATACAGTAATCCGTAATTGCCATAAACCAAGCTCATATTTGCTTTGGTAGTATCATTTTGCTCCTTGTTATAGGCTTCCTTGGCAAGTTCATATGTCGTGTCCATAAAATACTTTGACCTTTGCAGTGCACCAATATAAGCATAATATATGCCCAAATAATTGTACAAGTGAAATTTAGGCACACTGCCCGCGTCCCTGGTTTCCATAGTCAGCGCATTTTCCAGGTATGTAATTGCGTGAGAAATAAACCCTGCTTGTGCATACGCTATGGCAATATTTGTATTTAATGTTATGCTTTTTTCAATGCCGTTTAGTGTCATTTCGTAGGCTTGCAAATAAAAATCAATTGCAGTTTGAGCATTGCCCCGTTTTAGATTTAATGTACCTTGGTTATAAAAGTAGTGATATCGCATGATGCCGTTAATTTTTTCCGAATTTTGTGCAAAATTGGTCAAAGTTTTGGACGCAGACTCTAAATCGTTTAGAAAAAGTTGCATCTTGCACTCGTACATAGAAAAAATCGTGTTAAACTCAACATCCTGCGGAAGCAGTTGGATAACAGACAATTGCTTATGCATTTCCTGTGCTTTTTCCATATCACGGTTGTTAATAATGTCATGCCACCTGCGTAATAGCTCCATAAATTCTGGGCGTTCGCTATCGGTCATGGGCAAAATTTCTGCATCCAAACCTCTTTTTATGTCAAATAATCTTTTGGGCGAGCAAATTACTTTTCCAGTTTCAAGTTCGCTAATTTCAGGCCTGGTTGAATGAATAGCAGTGGCCAGCCCTTCTTGGGTCAGTTTCCTAGCTTTTCTAACAGTTCTAATATTTATGCCAAGATTGTTGTCATTTTGCACCGTCAATAGTCTCGCCTCCCCAGCCTGTTTCCATTTTCGACTTTTTTCTCCAAATGTGTGTAAAGTGTACCATAAAAATGGCAAATGTCAAGTTTTTTACCAAATTTTTTAAAATAAAACGCGACAGAGCGAACAATATGTTCGTTCCGTCGCGTTTATTGTAGCGTGTGCAAAAAATTTTCTGCAATTTTGGTTGAATCATGTCGATTTGTCTATTATTGTGAATACATTCTAAAACGTGGGAGGAAAAGTGATGAAAGGAATAGCCAGTTATGAAATACGAACAATTGATGATTTTGGCAGGCTTTTAATACCAGACAATATGCGCCACGCATTTGACGTGCAACTAGGGGACGAGGTTATCATAGGTTTAGACCGTATCGGACGCAAACTATACTTGAACAAAACCGTTACAAACTCCATGGTCGCCAGCAGTATAATTGACGATCATGGTCGAATTGAAATTAGCCCCGGCCTACAACGGGAAGTGCGCTGGCGCAAGGGCGAAAAAATTGCGATTGTAAATCTTTCGGACGACCAACTAATCCTAAAATCCGAGGAAAAGTTTTACAAGGATCTTCCCAAGCTCTACCATTCGATTCTATTCCCCCAAGATGAAAGCAATCCCCTGCTGTAGCTGGTCACGTCGTTGCGCGCCTTGAGCCATTGCAACGGCGTAACCTTCTGCATCAATGTAAAATGTTATGGGGATACCGCGCACGCCATAGGTTGCCGCGCCGCTTACATCGAAAAAAAGCGGCGTGGTGTAGCCGTTCTCATACATAAATGTCTGCACGCCTTCGCGGGTTTCCCGTACGCCGTCGGCCAGGTTAATTTTTAGAAACTGTACGCGGTCGCCGTATTCTTGGTACATTTCGCTAAAGTATGGCTTCTCCACCACACAGGAAGGACACCACGACGCCCAGAAATTTAAGACAACCGGCGTGCCCAAAAAATCGGACAAACGACGTTCGTTGCCATCCGCATCTTCGAATATGAAATCTGGGGCTGGTACGCGTTGTTCGTCCGGTTCGGGGTCATCTTCTGCGTCCGATGGCGAAACCTCTTCTTCATATACATACACTGGCTCATTCACTTCCGCTGGCGGGTTTAGCACTACAAAACTATCTGGCTCGTTGTCTTCCGCCAAAAAATTGTACGCAAATACAGCAAATACAATTACCAATGCAAATCCCAAAATCCCGCCTAATACTTTCACTTTCTGATCCATAACATCAACTCCATAGCATAAGATACCGCCCAAACAGCCCGGTCATAATTAGTATGCCCACAATAATTAGCAGGCCACCTGCCAGCACGTTTATTACGCGATAATTTTTCTTAATAAAATCGAACACGCCCTTTAGGCTGTCCAGCAGTACAGCAGACACAATAAACGGCAAGCCCAGCCCCATCGAGAAAACAAACAACATGAAACTACCTTCCAGTACGCTGCCAGCCAACGATGCGCGCAGCAATGCCGAACCTAAAAACGCGCTAACGCACGGCGTCCACGCAATGGCAAAAACCACGCCAAAAAGCACGGACGTAAAAGGCCCTGTAATTTTTATTCGAAGATTATTTTTACGTGTTGGCAGCTTAAAAACACCCAGATAACTAAGCCCAAGCAGCACTATAAACCCGCCCGTAATCAGGTTAACCATAGTACTGTGGGTGTTTATAAAACCGCCAATGCCCCCTGCAAATGCGCCAAGCAGTACAAAAATTGCCGTAAAACCCGCTACAAACGCAATTGCGTTACGTAGCGGGTTCTTTGCACCAGCCTCATCTCCTGCAAAATACGACACATATACAGGTAACATAGGCAGCAGGCACGGCGAAATAAATGTCACAATGCCTTCCAAAAACAGTAGAGCGTATTGCATTACGCCATTGCCCTCACTTTTACTAAACTGTCCTCTGGGCTGTCTACTTTTGCCCAATACTCTAGGCCTGCATAGCCCTCATATCCCGCGTTTTTTATTGCCTTAAATACTTCCTGGTAATTTATTTCGCCAAAATAAGGCTCGCCACGGCCGGGATTGCCCGCCACGTGAAAATGTCCGATTAAATCAATATTATTGGTGATATTGGCAATCAAATGCCCTTCCGTAATCTGCTGATGGTAGATGTCATACAGCAGCTTTACATGGGGGCTATCTACAGCGCGAACTATTTCAAATCCCTCGGCAGATGTATATAGGAAATAACCTGCATGGTCAACGAGAATATTCAATGGCTCAAGGTACATTGTAAGGCCTGTGCCTTCCAGCAACTTAGCCGCCTCTTTCAGCCCGTCGATGATGGACTGTTTTTGCGCTTCCCTTGGCACACTTTCAAGCTCCTGGCCAGTGATGGCTATCAGCCCTTTTGCGCCTAGTGTTTTTGCGTTTTCTATTGCGGTTTTTACGCTTGCAACAAAATCAACCCGGGCGTTTTCATCGACAAGGTTTCCGCCGCCGCCCATGCAGGCTAAAGTCATGCCTGTTTCGTCTAGTGCTGCTTTGTAGGCGGCAACGTCAAAGCCACTGCCTTCCCAAAACTCTACTGCGGTATAGCCCAGCTTTGCCGCTTGGCGAATTGCGTCTGGGCGTGGCAAATCGCCAAGCACAGAGTTCAAACATACGGATAGTGTCATGGTTTTCCTCCTATAATTTAATAACCGTGCCGCTTTCCATAGAACGATTAGCAGCATCGGCCAAAATCAGCGATTTCAACGCGTCGGCATAAGGCGAGCGCACGGCTGTCGGGTCTTTCGCCTTTACAGCGTCCAAAAACGCCCGGTCATGCCTTACGCTTTGGTCAAGTTCCATTTGATACTTCTTATTAGAGTCGTTTGTGTAAACCGTCAAACTGTCACGCAGCGAGTATTCCCATGATTTATTACGGCCAATAACGGTTATGCCGTTGCGGATTGGGTTGCCGCCGCCCTGCACGAAGCAAGCCGTCATTAGGTTTGCGATTACGCCATTTTTGAACTTAAATACCGCGGTAGAAAAATCGTCTGTGTCATAACTTGGCAAATGGCTTGGGAACTCGCTTGGATTTACCAAACCGCGTCCGCAGGTGGCATAAACGCTTTCTGCTTCGCCAAAGAAATAGCGCAGCATATCCACCAGGTGAATATTCTGCTCCACCAATTGGCCACCGCAGGTGTCTTTGCGCATCCACCACCAAACTTGCGGCACGCCGCCAATCCAAGAGCCGTACACCATGCCCACTTCCATGTCTTTTAGCTCGTCCATAGCACGGTCGGCAAGATCCAGGTAGCGGTCTTGGAAACCAACGGCAGTTACAAGGCCTTTTGCTTCAACTGCTTTAGCAATTTTTTCGCCCTGTGCCATGTCAAGTGTCATTGGCTTTTCCACCAAAAATGGCAGATTGCGGGCTATTGCGGTCTCCTCAATGTCAGTATGTGCGGTTGGTTCTACGCAAATGTATACTGCGTCCAATTTGTCTTCGTTTTCGTACAATTCCTTGTGGGAAGCGTATGCGTTTTTCGCTCCTGTGCGACCTTTCATGGCCTCTGTACGGTCTTTGTTGGGGTCTGCTACGGCAACAATTTCGACATCGTCGAAGGCTAGCAAGCCGTTTACATGGTGGTTCATAATTCCGCCGCATCCGATTAAACCAATACGTAGTTTTGACATGGTTGTGTCCTCCTAATTTGTTATTCTTTGTGCAATTCTAACAAACATTTTTGCACCGCGTCAAGGCAAAGTTGTTGACAGTGCAAATATATTTGCACTAGAATGGTAATAACATAGGTTATAGTGAAGGGTGGCTAAAATGAAGGAACTTTTTGACAAGGTTGATGCGCTAATAACAACATTAGCGGGGTACAGGCCGCTGGATTCAGGCGCATTACGGCGTTTGCGCGAAGATTTTATGATTGAGAATACGTACAATTCAAACGCCATCGAGGGCAGTTCACTAACCTTGCGTGAAACGGCGTTTGTTTTAATGGACAACATGACCATTGCCCAAAAACCACTTAGCCACCACCTGGATGCGGTAGGGCATAAGGATGCCTTCGAGTACATGATAACCCTAACGGAACGGGACGAGCCACTTACCGAGCGAGCTATAAAGGATTTGCATAGCCTTGTTCTAACCCACTCTCCACAATATAAAGGAGTGTACAGAAACCTGCCTGTAACTATTCGCGGCGCGGCGCAAACGCCACCGCCGCCATATCTTATACAACCACAAATGGAAGCCTTACTTGCAGAGTACCCCCATATGCTGCGTAAAAAACACACCATAGCTGCTATAGCAGAATTTCATCTTAAATTTGAAGGCATACACCCATTTATAGACGGCAACGGACGCACTGGGCGGCTACTTATCAACCTGGAGCTAATAAAGCACGGCTTCCTACCGATAGACGTAAAGTTTACAGACCGCGATACCTATTACTCCTGCTTCGACCACTATTTTAGCGAAAAACAGTCCCCCGACACTTTTACAAAAATGATACTAAGCTACGAAATAGCCGAACTGGAACGTTATATAGAGATAGTAAAATACGCAACCGAGGTGAACCCAATATGAACGAGTTTAGAGTTTTAGCACCAACAGCAATCCTAGGCTACGGTTTCCCTGCGGAATCCTTTGCCGAGGGAATGGGCAGAAAACCCCACGTAATTGCCGTAGATGCAGGTAGCACAGACCCGGGGCCATATTATCTGGGCAGCGGAAAGTCATTCACCGACCGCGCGGCAGTAAAGCGCGACCTGGAATATATGATACGCGCGGGGGTAGAGCATAGCATTCCGGTGATAATAGGCAGTGCTGGCGGCAGTGGCGCAGATTCTCATCTAAACTGGAATGTAGACATTGTTAAGGAAATTGCCGCCGAGCAGGGATATAATTTCACACTGGGGGTTATTTCATCACAAATTTCCCGTGAAGCGGTGTTAGGGCATTTTGACAGTGGTGGGCTAAAACCCATGTCCTCTGTACCGCCAATCTCGCGAGAGGACATAGCCAGCAGCAGCAACATTGTAGCGCAAATGGGCACAGAGCCCCTGATACGCGCCCTGGATATGGGCGCGCAAGTAATTGTGGCCGGTCGTGCTTACGACCCCACGGTTTTTGCCTGCGAAGCAATACGCCAAGGCTTCGACCCAGGACTTGCACTGCATATGGGTAAAATATTAGAGTGTGCCACCATAGCCTGCGAACCAGGCAGCGGGTCAGACTGTATGCTTGGCACTCTACGGGACGACCATTTTGTACTAGAGCCTCTATCAAACGCGCGCAAATGCACAACGCTATCCGTAGCTGCCCACACCTTATATGAAAAAAGCGACCCAACGCGCCTACCTGGCCCCGGCGGGATACTTGACCTATCTGCTTGCGTGTTTGAGCAGTTGACAGACAATAGCGTTAAAGTAAGCGGCACACGATTTCTGCCTGACGATGACTATTATGTAAAATTAGAAGGCGCGGCACTAAAGGGCTATCGTACCATTAGCATTGCCGCCGCCAGCGACCCAATTTTTATCGAAAAAGTTGATGAAATTGTAGCCGCTGTGCGGGAAAGAGTGCGTACCAATTTTGCGAACCTGGCTAGTGATAGCTATTTCCTAGACTTCAAACTGTATGGCCAAGGTACAGGGGTAGGGCTTCTTGGGTCACAAATCGAAACCCTACCTAAGCCTGAAGTTTCTATTGTAATAGAAGCGGTAGCCAAAACCCAAGACGTAGCCAACACAATCACATCTTTCGCCCGCTCTAGCCTACTCCACTTCGGCTACCCAGGCCGCAAGTCCACAGCAGGCAACCTGGCATTCCCATTCTCGCCTTCCGATTTTGAGGTAGGCGAAGTCTACAACTTTAGCGTGTACTGCCTAATGCCATCCCCCGACCCGTGCAAATATTTCCCCATAACAATAGAAGAGGTGCGGCAATGACACATAAATTATTTGACTGGGCAGACGTTATAAGAAGTAAGAACTCCGGCCCATATGAACTCACCTTCGATGTAATTTTCAAAACGACAGAACAGTTCCAGCAATTCGCAGATGCGAATATTATCACGCCCGCAGTTTTTGCAAAACTCTACAATATTTCCGAAAACAACATAAAAATAATCGCCTTCCCACCGGCAAAGGCTATTAAAATCACTATTCCACGCCCGATTGCCAGCGGCGACCTGGGCGAGACAGATGTATACGGCGCACAGCAACACGCACCGCTGTTAAGGTTTACATTTGATTTCGCCGTTTGACAAGGTTTTTGTAGTATGCTATAATTTCTCTAATTATGCAGTAACCGCACGTATTGGGTATTTAAGAGCGACACTCAAGGTCCCCACCCACTTTCGGCGTGTACTTCCTAATATAATAAACTCAACAGGAGGTGTAGTATGTACGCAATTATCGAAACAGGCGGCAAACAGTATAAGGTTCAAGCTGGTGACGTTATCACAGTAGAAAAACTTGGCCAAGACGCTGGCACGGCTTTCACATTTGACAAGGTGCTTAGCATTTTGGATGGCGAAAACTCGGTTTTCGGCACACCAACAGTAAGTGGCGCAACCGTTACCGCACAAATCGTGGGCGACGGCAAGGCAAAAAAAGTTATCGTTTACAAGTACAAGCCCAAAAAAGGCTTCCACAAGAAAAAAGGCCACCGTCAGCCATTTACAACCGTAAAAATTGAAGCCGTTAACGCTTAATGATTAGGGCTACAATTTTACACTCGAACAGCGGTATGGCCGTTGGTTTTACAGTAACAAACCATGGCGACCCAAAGGTATGCGCGGCAGTCACAGCATTGGTAATTAACACCATAGACTGCATACACAAGCTATGTGCAGTGCCAGAAGACGATGTTTCTTGTGAAATACACGACGGCTCTGTAGTCTTTGCCCTAAAACGGGCAAGCCAACGCACGCCCCAGGTAGGTCTTATGCTAGACAGCCTGGTTATTGCGTTAAGCAACCTAAGCCGCCAGTTCCCAAAAGATGTTTTGTTTGATAGCAGAGCAATCTCCAGCTTTAATAGTTCAAATAGAAAGTGATGTGAACGCTATGAATTTCTACAATTTATCTCTTTTCGCCAGTAAAAAAGGCGTAGGCTCTTCCAAAAACGGACGCGACTCAAACTCTAAACGTTTGGGTGCAAAGCGTGCCGACGGCCAATTTGTGCTTGCAGGCAATATCCTGTACACGCAAAAAGGCACAAGAATACACCCAGGCAACAACGTTGGACGTGGCTCTAACGACAACCTGTTCGCACTTGTAGACGGTATCGTGCGTTTCGAACGCAAAGGCCGCGACAAGAAAAAAGTTTCTGTATACCCACGCGTAGCAGAGGCTTAATAATACTGGATTACCATGCCATTGTACTTTTAGTGCAATGGCTTTTTTTTACACAAAAGGAGGATAACTAATGACAACTCAAAAATTGATGGACGTCGCTTTGGAACTTGCGGGTCTGAAGGAAATGCCGGGCGACTGCGACGTTGTTGTACCGGGCGATAAGGTAACGAAGGTACTTATGGGCGTGGACATGGACACGCCGGAGCTTCTGCTGGCCAAGGAGCTGGGTTATGACTGCGTTGTAAGCCACCACCCGAAAAACACGAACCCTAAAATACTGGACGTAATGGAAACACATATCCTGCGTTTGGAAGAGTTGGGTATCCCGCGCAACCGTTCACAAAAAGCACTGGCAAAACGCAAAGACGACCTTAGCTTTGGCGGGCATGTATCCAATTCGCGCCGCAGCGAGTCTGCCGCTAAGTTGTTGAATATGCCATACGTGTCTTTGCATACGCCAGCGGACAAAATTGGCGAAGCCATTGTTCAAAAACATTTGGACGACAAATTTGCCGGAAAGCCAGAAACTACCCTTGGCGATATTTGCGATGCGCTTGAGGAAATCGGCGAATACAAAAATTCTGCTCGCAAGCCTGTTGTTCGTGTTGGCACAAAGAAAAGCTATGCAGGCAAAATTTATGTTCTTATGAGCGGCTTAACGGGCCCTGGCGCAGATATACTAAAGCAGTATTTCGAAGGCGGCGTTGGAACGCTAATTCTTATGCATATCCCACAAGCGGACGTGAAGGCACTAAAAGAGCACAACTACGGCAACGTTGTTGTGGCCGGTCATATGTCCAGCGACTCACTTGGCATGAATAAAATAGCCGACAAATGGCGCGAAATGGGCGTTGAAGTAACCATGATGTCCGGCGTTGTTGATGCATAACGAAACAATACAAGTTATACCACCGACAGATTACTCCGCCCTAGCAACAATAGTGGCGGAGTATCTGACGGGTACGGAAAATATTTTGGAAATTGCGAAAAAATGCCCCGGTACTACCGTTGGGTATTATTTGGGTTCGGAACTGATTGGCACGGCGTACGGCTTTCCAAGCGAATTTGACGATGGCTTTTCATTAGACGGGATTGTAGTTGTCGAGCCATACAACGCGGCAGGTCGCGGCGGAAAGCTGTTGGCTTTTTTTGAACAGCAGGTCGCCGCGCTGGGTTATTCTGAAATCAGTTTAGGTTCTGCCGATGGGTATGTAGAGCGGTTTTATTTGAAGAACGGCTACCGTGCTACGGAGTTGAAAATCCTTGTGCCGCGCGGCATTTCCTGGGAAAATCACCCCGCGTTCCCTGTAGCAGAAGTGCAAACCCAGGGCGAATACACTAAATTGGTACTTCGCGTGGATGATTATTTTGCTATGGATAAAGACGCGCTGACCTGCCACTACCACGGCGAGGACTCGTTTTTTATTTTTGTGAAGGAGCTACAGCAGCCATGATTGAGGTAAAAGGTACACACAACACCGCCATTTGCTACACCAATGAGCTGGAAAGTGCCAGCTACGAGCAAATTTTGGAAGTGTGCAACTTGGAGGAATTTGCGGCCAGTAAAATCCGCATAATGCCCGACGTGCACGCCGGCATGGGCTGTACAATTGGCACAACCATGACCATAGTGGACAAAATTGTGCCCGGCATGGTGGGCGTGGATATCGGCTGCGGCATGGAAACCGTAAAACTTGCCGAGAAAACCGTGGACTACGCTACGCTTGACAAACTAATCCGTAAAGAAATCCCGTCCGGTCGCGACGTACGCAAACGCCACCATATATATAATGACGAAATAGATTTGGACGCGCTTAAAATTGCGGACAAAGTAAAGCTAGACCGCGCCCGTAAGAGTATCGGCACTTTGGGCGGCGGAAACCATTTTATTGAAGTTGCGCGAAACGAAAACGGCGAGTTGTACCTGGTAGTGCATTCCGGTAGCCGCCACTTGGGCAATGAGATCGCTAACTACTATCAAGACGAAGCATGGCGCACCCTATGCGGCCATGGTCAAGCGCAAATCAGCGAGGCGATAGCAAAGCTAAAAGCCGAAGACCGCCAAGCAGAAATCGAGCCTACAATAAAAAAGCTGCAATCCCAGCACAAAACCAATTTCCCCAAACAACTGGCGTATGTGACGGGTACACTATTTAACGACTACATCCACGATATGAAAATTACCCAGCATTTTGCAACGCTAAACCGCAAGGCCATGATTGAAGTTATTCTAGCAGGGCTTGGGCTTACCGCAGTTGACCGCTTCACAACCATCCACAACTATATCGACACAGATACAATGATACTACGCAAGGGCGCGGTGTCTGCTGCCGACGGCGAGCGGTTGCTTATTCCCATAAACATGCGGGACGGCAGCCTTATTGCTGTGGGCAAAGGCAACGACGACTGGAACCAATCTGCACCACACGGCGCAGGGCGGCTAATGTCGCGCACCACGGCATTCAAAAAACTATCCATGCAGGATTTTGAAAAAGAAATGCACGGCATTTTCACTACCAGCGTAAACCGCAAAACATTGGACGAAGCACCAATGGCATACAAAGGCATGGACGAAATACTAGCCAATATAGGCCCAACGGCCACTGTGGTGGAACGCATCAAACCAGAATATAATTTCAAAGCAAGCGAATAGCAATTGGAGGTTTCAAAATGAAAATAATAGCTACAACCGCCTTTGAGGCAGGCGCGACAGCGGTCGGGTACGCAAAAGTTGCGGATATGAAGTTTGACCCCGCGTTTCGTGCCGCTTGCGAGCAGAATGTGTGCGGCAAGTTCGGCAAATGTTGGATGTGCCCGCCGGACGCAGGCGATATTAACGAAATGATTGCTACCGCGAAAAAGTTCGAAAATATAATGGTGTTGCAAACTATTGGCCAGCTTGAAGATTCTTACGACTTTGAGGGTATGCAAGAGGCGGCGGTGTTGCATAATAAAATGACATTCGTAGCGGCGGAAAAAGTGCGCGAGTTGTATGGCGACCGTGCGCTTGTTATGGGCGCAGGCGCGTGTCATGTGTGCGCGCGTTGTACGCGGCTGGACGAACAACCTTGCCGCAACCCGGACACAGCTATTCCTTCTCTGGAGGTATATGGCGTGGCGGTAAGCGAACTTGCGGCGGTAAGCGGCTTAAAGTATATCAACGGCGAAAATACTGTGACATATTTCAGTGGCGTGCTTTACAATGGCTAGACGTGTGCGAGAGCACTCTTTTTTGCCGGAACTTCTTGCCCCTGCGGGCAGCATGGAAAGTGCCATGGCGGCAATTCACGCCGGGGCGGATGCAATTTATGTAGGCGGGAAAAATTTTAGCGCACGTGCTTCTGCGCAAAATTTGTCTGACGCAGAGCTGGTACAGCTTATCGAGTACGCAGCGTTGCGCGCCGTGCGTGTTTATATCGCCGTAAACACATTGTATAAAACCGACGAATTGCCTCTTGTTTTGCAGTTTATCGAAGCTATGCACCGGGCAGGTGCAGCGGCTTTTATATTGCAGGACGCGGGGCTTAGTTTTATTTTGCGTGATTGCGGCTTGGAACTCCACGCCAGTACGCAAATGTCTGTACATAGTGCCGCAGGTGCAAAGCATATGCAGGAAATGGGCTTTTCCCGTGTGGTGCTTGCCCGCGAGCTTGGCTTAGATGAAGTTGCGGAAATTTCCAAAGTAGTCGATTGCGAAGTTTTTGTGCATGGCGCGTTGTGCGTGTCGTACTCTGGGCAATGCTTGATGTCGTCTATGATTGGCGGCAGAAGCGGCAACCGCGGCCGGTGCGCGCAAATTTGCCGAACGGAATTTGAATTGGGTTCGCGCAAAGGCTACCTCCTAAGCCCGCAGGATATGTGCACGCTTGAAATTTTGGACAAAATTGTTGCAACCGGCGCAAAGTCTCTTAAAATCGAAGGGCGGATGAAAAGCCCAGAATATGTTTTCCTCACCACCCGCGCTTACCGCCGCAGGCTGGACGCAATTGCCAGAAAAGAGCTTCCAAACCCACAGGACGAGCACGACTTACTACAAATTTTCAACAGAGGCGGCACTTTCTCCACAGGCTACTGGGTCGCTGGCGCGACGGCTAATTCCGTGGATGTGTACCCTAAGCGGCCTGTACGTCTCGAAGCCGGTGATACAGGTACGGGTGCTGGCAGGCCGGGCATAGCAAATTCAGATGAAAACGGTCTGGCCCGAGCCAAAAACGCGCGGCATCAGGCGCGTTCTTTAGCGACAGGCCAGACCGATTTGAGTCGAAATTGCTACATGAGTCACGTTACGCCGAAAAGTTCCGGCACTTTGGCAGGTAGTGTTGTCGCGGTAAAGAATGGCAAATGTGAAATAAAATTCAGCACAGCCATGCAGCCAGGCGATGGAATAGAAATTTGGACAACCCCCACGCCCCATGTTGGAACAGGCATAACTAAGCATATTGCGGCTGGTGAAAGCATGTGGTTTCCGCTGGCGGCCAAGGTGGGTAACGCCGTGTACAAGTCGTACAGCAAAGCCCTTGCGGACGCAACAAAAGCAGATATGACCGCTGCAAAAAAGCAAGTGCAAATTACTGCCGACGTAACGGCCATTGCAGGGGAAAAACTACGGCTGCAATTGCACTACAATATGAGCGACCTGCGGCCATCCATGGAAAAAACCATTGAGTTAGAAGAGTTTGGCGACATTGTTGAACCCGCAACAAAAGCACCAATGGCGAAAGACGAAATCCTGCACCAGCTTTCCAAAACAGGCAACACGCCTTTCACAATTAAGTTTGCCGCTGTAGACATTGGCGACAATATATATGTAAATAAATCCGCGCTAAACCAATTGCGCCGCACAGCAATCGAAAAACTAGAAACCGCGATATTGAAAGCTATACGCAATCGAAAAAACGGCTTCGCCGTTTTTCTTACCAACATCCGTGAAGCACCGTTTGCGAAGCAAACAGACAGGACAACTGCGAAGCAGTTTCCTGGCACACAAGAAAATACCACCGTAGGGGCGCCCCTTGGTGCGCCCGGCTGTGTTTCGGGCACGAGAGCAAAACGCTTTCGCACGGACGTGGCCATTGACGCGGGCGCAGCAAGCAGCGCCCCTACAATCGCAATTGGTAAAAGTTTGCCGAAAATCAGCGTGCAAATTGCCGAGCCTTCTCATTTGCAGGCGGTGCTTGACTGCGGTGTGGCGCGTGTGTATGTACCGTGGAATGCAGTGCCGACAACAATAGAAAAAAACGGCACAGAAATTTACGCCTCCTTGCCAACCATCAGCCGCAATCGGCAGGATATAGAACTAATTGCCGCCCTGCCTACGCTAGAAGCTAAGGTCACAATTGATGGCTACCTGGTTTCCACCTACGGACAGTTGTCCATCCTGCAAAACACTGCAAAAAAGATAATGCTAAACCACACATTCAATATTTTCAACCCATATGCGATAGCGTCATTTGAAAACCACGAAATTACCCTTTCCCAGGAAATGAATGCAGGCGAAATAACCGCCCTGGGCGCGCACGGTTTTGAACTAATTGCCTACGGCCGCCAAGTACTAATGACTACACATCTCTGCCCTATTGGCAACTTCGCAAAAGACCAATGCGGCAAAAGCCCTCAGCTATCCCTAAAGGATAAAACCGGCGCAATATTTCCAGTGGTAAGTTGCTGCCAAAATTGCACTTCCTTCATATTAAATAGCCGTGTGCTGGATACTGCCGCAAAAATCAGACCCCTCCAAACCAGTGGCGCAGGCACGCTGCGCTTGATGTTCACACAGGAGGATGAAAACACCGTAAAAGAAACCATCCACCGATACCAGCAGGCACTAGAAGGCAAAAAAATAACACCCGTAGAAAATCACACATACGGGCATTATTTTCGCGGGGTAGAGTAGCTTCGACACTATGTAAGAAAACGGGACTTGCACTGTAGCGACTATCCCGCATAACGCAACCGCAACGTTTTTCGCGGTTGCGTTATGCGGGATTTGGAGCAAAAGGGCAAGTCCCGTTTTCGTTGGCCTAGAATATATACTAGATTAACCCCAACAACAAATCCCGCGCTTTCAAAATATCCTTCCGCTGTTGCTCGCCATGTATCTCACGCTCTATGGTCAAACACCCATCATAGCCAACACTTTTTAACGCGGCAATAAGCTCTGGATAACCAACTTCGCCTTCGCCTGGGGGCATTTCAACACCAAGCTCACGGCCATTTGTCGGGTATTTTCCGTCTTTGATATGAGTATTTCGTATCAATTTGCCGAACATTTTTACAGCGTCAATGGGGTTGGCCTTTCCGTACATCAGCAAATTGGCACTGTCAAGATTTATTCCAAGGTTGCCTGTGCCAATGTCGTCTATTGTACGAATTAAAGTGATAGGCGTTTCCTGCCCTGTTTCAAATAAGAAGTACTGGCCGCGAGATTTCATGCGGCTTGCCAGGGTGCGCAGTACGGATACTGTACCAAAATAGTCTTCATGGTTAGGCGTTTCGGGAATGTAGCCCACATGGGTGTTCATGTCCGTTACGCCTATTTTTTCCATAAAATCGCTTGCGGCGAATAATTCCATCAAGCGAATGCCGCGGAACGCCTTTGGCACTAGCCCCAGCGTTTCTGGGCCATCGTAAAAATCCCATACGGCAGGGCCGCTCCAGCCTGCTAACAAGCATGAAATTTCCATGCCTGTGGCTTTTACCGCGGCTTTTACCTTTGCGGCGTTTTCATCTGTGTACTGGGCGGCGTTCCACACCGTTATTTGGCAGGTGGGGAAGCCCATTTCTATTGCCTCGTTAAATTTGGCAACCAAATCGCCGTCGATGCCTAAAATCAGTCCAAGTTTCATAGGAAAAACCTCCTTTTATAGCACCTCCTTCGCTTCGCTGCGTCGGTGCGGGGCGTTCAATTGAAACGAAAACATCTCAAGGCTTCGCCTTGGACTGTTTTCATTTCATTTCACTGTATGACAGATTGATTTTGCGTTGTCCGAAAGCGAGGCTGAAACGCCCGGCTTTAGGCGCGTTCTCAGGCGAAGTATGAGGCTAGGCAAAACCAACTTGTTTTGAAAAGGGTATAGCAATATTGCGCCCCCGTCAAGTGTTCTTCATGTTACACAACTGTTGCAAAATTGTAATTAGTTTGTTACAATCAACGTGTAAAGTAAATGTGCAAAACGCACAAATAGGAGGCTTTTAATGAAAGCATTTGGTAAGTTTATTACGCTTGTTGTTATTGCGTTAGCGTTGTCTTTCGCATTTGCAGCTTGCGGCAACAACGATGACCCCGTTGACACGGGTGTTCAACCATCCGATGTAGTACCGCCACCGGCTGACATTGATGACGGAGACGGCTCTGCTGTACCAGCAGAAGAAACACCAGCAATCTCCGGCATTCACGCGCCACGTGACTTGGGTGGCCGCACAATTATTGTAGCCAGCGACTGGGGTAACGCAATGCCTTTCGCAAGAATTGGTTATGACGAGCCAGACCCTGCAACAGCGGGAAACTATGCCGAAGACAGACTGCTTTGGGAAAACACCAACCGCGTTTTGCGCGAGTTTAACGTAAATGTAGAGTTTAACGTTATTTCTGACGATATGATGGGTGTAACAACAGCATCTATCATGGCTGGCGACCCTGTTGGCGACGCTATTTTCCTAGGCGGCGGCCAAGTTCTTAGCGCGATTATGGGCGACCTTATCCGTCCGCTATCCATCATTGACCTACCAGGCAGTGACCTTTTTGGCCCACAAACATATGCTGCAATTAACGTAGAAGCATTTGGCGAGCCTTGGGCATGGTACTATCAAATGATTTCGCCGCACATATGGTTTATGACTGTAAACCTAGATATTATTAACGCGGCAGGTGTACCAAACCCTGTTGACTTATACAACGCAGGCCAATGGACATGGAACGCCGCGCTTGATATTATGCGCACAGTAACAAGAGATACCACAGGCGACGGCCTTTTTGACCAATGGGGTCTTGCTGGCCAGCCTGTAGATATATTCCTTCACTTCCTTGCATCTAACGACGCACCAATGGTTGACGATGATTTGAACTACGCATTTGACAACCCTCGCACAATTGAAACAATGGAATTTATGGAAACAATTTTCCGCGAGGGTTTGTGGCAATATGACCCTGTTTCTGGTCCTGATCCAGGTGACTGGAACGCAAACTTCTGGGCACCACACGCAGGCCAAGCGGCTTTGTTCCCAGGTGTACTATGGGGTATCGGCGGCTTAGGCTTTGAATATGCGGTTGTTCCTTTCCCTACAGGTCCATCTAACTACAGCGGCTCTGCATGGAGCGTTGGCTGGGGCGGTGGCCTAACAATTCCTCACGGCAGCCGTTGGGACCCTGCTGAAATTCTTATGGTTTCTGAAGAGTTCCTTACATGGCACAGTGGCCACGAGCACATTCAAGCAGAGCTTGGTCTAGGCTGGGCACGCGGCACATTCCTTACAGAAGAAGATGTACAGCGTTGGGCGTCTTTAAACGCTCGCTCACGCACTGACATTGGCCGTGTAGTTCCATACTACGAATGGGTTCTTGGAGACTTTACGGGCGCGTTTATTTCTCAAGAAATGACAGTACTGCAAGCAGTAGAAGCGTTCCGCCCTGAACGTCAAGAGATACTTGACATGTTCTTTGGAGATTTTGATGGGTTTTAATCCAGATATCGAATAGAATACGGCAAAAAAAATGAACTGGTTCGTAAAGTTTGACGAACTGGTTCATTTTTTTGTATATTCTCGCCGTACAGTTCCGTTATCCCATGCTCAACTGGGGCGTGTAGCCACTATTTAATAGCCACGTAAACCAAAGCAAGTTGAATGAACGCAATGTAAATAATATCCAACTTATCAAATCTACAAAAAACACGCCTAAAGCCCTGTATCAAG
>Ga0123355_10002753_pt1 | contig 24934 bp, 22 predicted proteins | sample TergutEmb28metaG_3_FD_89872 | JGI IMG/M metagenome (GOLD analysis project Ga0123355, IMG submission 89872) | Embiratermes neotenicus P1 segment gut microbial communities from Petit-Saut dam, French Guiana - Emb289 P1 | ecosystem: Host-associated > Arthropoda: Insects > Digestive system > Gut ...
GACCGCCACCACGAAGCGCACGGTTGCCCTGGGTCGTATTATTGATATGACCGATGCGACCCCCCGCAAGTTGAAGGTAGAATCTGGGCCATAAATCCACACACCGCCACCTCTTTGGGGAGGGGCAGTATTAGGGGCTGGAGCGGCATAACGGTTGTTTGAGATTTCGCCGCCAATTAAATTAAAAGTAGTTGATTGAACAGGTTGCCCAATTGGATTATTGGTGCCTGCAGCGCGCTGCACTACAGAGTTAGCACCTACACCTGCACCATGAAATGCACGGTTATTTCTAATATAACCGCCATGCATATTAACAATAGCACCATGTTCGGCGTTGCTGCCGCCGGTGCCTAAATATACACCGCCGCCTTGTGTACTGGAGTTGTAAGCGATGATGCCATCATACATGGTAAATGTGCCGCCAAACATACCCACGCCGCCGCCACCTAAGATACCATCTACTGCTCCGGGTGCGGTTTCATATATCATGTTATTGGTAATAGAGCCGCCATGCATATAAAAGCGCGTCCTGCCTTCACCTGTAAATGGCAAGGAGTTTAACAACAACACACCAGCTCCGTTTAGTGTAAACTGGTTTACACCTGGCCCTGGCTCCCTGGTGCCGGTTAGTCTATTGCCATAAATTTGGCCGCCATACATGATAAATAAGCAATACTGATGTACATACACTCCGGCACCGCCGGCACGGAACAGATTAGTCGCTGTATTAGTGCGGGTTAATGTGGCACGGGCGTGATTATTTCTTATTATTGCACCGTCATGCATGTAAAAACTTGAACGAACTGGCTCAGAATTGCCTACATGTACCCCTGCAGCATTCCCATTTCCTGAGCCTGTTGTTCTAGTATTAATATTGTCTTCAATAGTACCGCCATACATAGTCAGGTGGCCACCATGTCGCAAGTTAATGGCACCGCCCCAGCCCCATGTGCTTCTATTAAGTCTCACTATGCTACCAGTCAGCATTGTTATGGAGCTGTTGGTACCGCCAGCAACAGCAGCAGCACCACCGCCATGGGCATCCACAGCAGACGCAGTATTATTAGACCAACTATTGCGCTGAAGGATGGCACCCCTGGCTAATACCAAGTGGCCTCTGCCTGCATCTGGAATAAGAATCCCGCCGCGATTTATCCGCGGCAAAATATTGTCTGTAGCCTCAGTAGCGTTTCCATCCAATATTATATGGCTTAATGTAAGTGTCGCGCCGCCTCTTACAATAAAATGCCGCCTATTTGTCTGTGTTGTGGGGCGGAATATAGTATACGCGGAAGGCGCAGCGGCGCGTGGCATATGATTGGAATTAACACCATGGGTATTGTTAAGAATAGTGCCTTGGGTCGTAATTACGACATGACGATTATTTTCAATATAGAAATTTGAATCAGGCATGGTTTGATTACCCTGCACACTTACTACACGATTTGGAGCGGCAACGCCACCAATAAGCCCATGTAGTGCAGCAGTCCATTGGGCCAAGTTAGCGTTTGCCGGGAGATTAGCTACCGGAAAAGGAGCACCTGTTACCAAGGGCATAATGCCTTGATACCCGGCTGCTTGGATGCTATACCCAGGGTTGGAAGTATCCCAGGTATGCGCAATGCGGACAATGGTGTAAGTTATTGTCTCTCGTGCCGAAAAACCCCGCTGTATGTTTATGCTGTCTTCATATATTTCGTCTTCGCAGGTGAAAGGAAGATATTCGTCCTGATGGCTAATCTCGTAACTCCAGCCTTCGGGCAGAGAAAGACTTATTGCTTCAGGGTAAAATTTTACCGGGATACGAAGATGTAAGAAATATCTATCATGTATAGAAACACTATAATTCGCAATATCAGGATACAAGCTGATATTACCATCGTAATCAACTTCTATATGTACATCACCAATGATAATAGATTCCTCTAAATACTGTGGTGCATCGCCAATATAGCCCCATATATAGCTGTAGTGGGGAGCATATCCTTCATAGTCGTATGTAGGGCCATCTTCATAATACCCGTATGTTATGTAACTATCGTATTCCCCTGCATAGTCATGCGCATATCCGTACTCATGCCCATATAAGTAACTCTCTCCGCCGGGGTAGTTGTCCAGTGCAAATACACCTATAACCACTGCAATAATCAACGTTATTAGCAGTACCGGCAAACGAAACCAGTTTGACTCTAACACTCTGGATGTTTTGTTTTCTGTTTTCATACATTTATTGCTCATAATATCGCTCCTGACAAAGCTCTCTTTCAATCTAGTAAAACATCGAAGACGCAACGTTGCTTTATGCTATGTATGTAATGTGAACATCGGTTAAGTCGCCAAAAATTGCCATATAAGAATAAAATTGTATTGATGCTCATAAGGGTTACCAGCATATGTGTTTGGTTTTAGACTTACTTATACATTAGTTACTCTGCTATTTCAACGGCAAAATCTTTACAATTTTATTACGGGCTGAGACTGGGGCTTCCCTGTCCCTGTATTGTTATACCGCTTCATGCCGTATCACCGATATAACTTTCGTTCCATTCATTCATGTAACCGTAACTACCATGTATAGCGAATTAAATAAGAAACAGTCCAGGCCGAGCCGAAAATAGCGAACGCTTCTACGCGTTTTCGGCGACAGACTGGACTGATTTCGAATTAATTCGCTATAAAACCAGATGCCTGTACTCTTCTTCGTAGCCATCAAAGGCAAACACGGCAATAGCAACCACAAACACTAATGCAACATAAAGCAAGAGCGCGCTTGATAGATTGTGACATAGCTGATGTTATGTCATATCAACAATAGCTATCTTGATATTGATATAGCGAGGGAAGAGTTAGCCTCTGATAGGGCGATTGATTTTAATGATGTTGATTGGAGTTAGACGGATGTAGAGGTCCAATGAAAGCACTCGCCTTGTTTTTAAAGGTTTTTGCAGCTATTCATCGATATACTCTTCATTATCATCATTTTCCCCACCATCACCCTGCACAATATTATCCTTAACCAACCCCTTAGTCTTCCATCGTCCAATCTTATAAGCAATAACCGACATCCCCGATATCGACACCCAGGAAATCAGTAATGAGTAAATCAATGCCTCTGGCCTTCCCATCAGATATACCAACAAATAGGCTAAGGGCACCCTTACCAAAGCCGTGTTTAGCAAGGACGCATACATTGGCGTTATAGCGTCCCCCGCACCACGGATTGTCCCCCATAACACCATATTAATAGAAAAGGCCAAATATCCAACAGCCAAAATCCTCAAGAAACGGACTGCTGTATACAATACTTCCTCTGTCTGGGTAAAAAGCCCCGCGATATTATGCCCAAAGGATAATATAACCCCGACCATTACCACTGCCGTTCCCAATGCAAGATATACACATTGCTTAGTACCCTTGCTGACCCTATCAACCTTCCCAGCTCCCATATTCTGCCCGGCATAGACCGTCATTGCATTCCCAAAGGAGAAATTGGGCATCATTACAAAGCCGTCGACCTTCATAACAATAATATTTGTAGCCAGGAAAAGATACCCGAAACTATTGGCCAGGGGTTGGATTACCATCATTGCAATAGAAAAAACCGCCTGTGACAACCCTGTTGGCAACCCTAGCTTCATTACCTGGTTTACATACTGCCTTTTGGGCCTAAGAAATGAGAGCTTGATTTCAAAAAGATTGCGCATTTGCATCAGCTTTCTAAGGCAGAGCAAGGCACTCAAGGTCTGAGCCATTACCGTAGAGACGGCTGCTCCCATTACCCCCCAGCCAATGACGCCGACAAAGAGATAGTTAAGCCCGATGCTCAGCAACGACGAAAAAACCAAGTACAAAAGAGGAGAAAGGGCATCCCCTACCCCCCTCAGTATCCCGGACAGCATATTAAAATAGCTCATCCCAAGGACACCCAGCATCAGGACATTAATATATGTAACACTGTAATCAATAATTTCCGGGGGCGTATCGAGGAAAACCAGCAAAGGCCGGGTAAGAAACGGCCCGACCACCATCAAAAACCCCCCCAGAATAGCCGTAAGGGTAATACAGTTACCAATGGTATAAGAAAGATCTTCCCGCCGTTTTGCACCAAAATATTGGGCCACCATTACCCCGGCCCCCATAGATATCCCCATCATCAACACCATTATCAAAAAGAAAATGGCGATAGTACTCCCCACAGCCGCAAGGGCATGGTCCCCCACAAACCGCCCCAGGAAAATGGCATCCATAGTGCTATATAACTGCTGAAACACATTGCCCACAAGAAGTGGTAACGCAAATAACAGCAGCTTATGCCAAGGCCGCCCCGTAGTCATGTCTATTGCAGAGAACTGGTCAAGGAAGCGTAGTATTCGTATTTTAATCCGAGCACACAGCCGAAAGATTTTTTGCATGATTGGGAAACGGAGCATCCATGTTTTAATCTGAGTTGGGATTTGAAAAATTTTTCGCATTATATATTATCCTCTAGGTGTATTTTCGTACCCCCTATTATATCCTGTTCCTTAAGATTTAAGCAAATTGAGCCTGCGCAGCCTAAGCACATTCGCCAATACGGACACGGAGCTAAAGCTCATCGCCAGAGCCGCAATCATTGGATTAAGGAGCGGCCCGCCAAACAGATACAACAGCCCCATGGCAATAGGTATTCCTAACACATTGTACATAAAAGCCCAGAACAGGTTCTGCTTAATATTCCTCATTGTGCGCCTGCTTAGGTAAATAGCAGAGGCGACCCCATGCAAATCCCCACTCATTAGCACAATTTGTGCAGATTCCATTGCAATGTCGGTGCCTGTCCCTATGGCTATGCCTATATCGGCCTGGACCAAGGCTGGAGCATCGTTAATACCGTCTCCTACCATGGCTATCTTTTGGCCAGATTCTTGTAGGTTTTTTATGTGTGCGGCTTTGTCTTGAGGGAGGATGCCTGCGTGGACTTTGCTTATCCCGGCATCATGGGCTACGGCAGTCGCGGTTAGATGGTTATCACCGGTCAGCATAACCACGTCTATTCCCATGTCTTTAAGGCGTGAGATTGCGGAGGGGCTGGTTGGCTTTATTCTGTCGGCTACAGCGATTATGCCGATTGGGGCAAAGATGATGGAATCCCGGGTCAAGCCCGGGATGACAATATCCCCGTCACCCCGGGCTTGCCCAGGGGCCCCCCGTCCCTTTGCAATAGCGACATACATTGGTGTCTTGCCTTCACAAGCCAGTCTTTCGCTGTCAACAGTCATATCGGAAATATCCACACCATAGCTCTCCATCATCCGGGCGTTGCCGATAATTACTTTACAGCCTTCTACTGTAGCTTCGACACCTTGGCCAGTTATGGCCTTAAATCCAGTTACTTCCGGCAGATTGCCGAACCGCTCCACTCCGTGGCGGACTATGGCCTCCCCTAGGGGATGCTCACTCATCATTTCCACTGCAGCAGCCTGCCTCAGTATTTCATCCGGGTTTTCTCCGATTATATCCGTTACATATGGCCGGCCTTCCGTTACGGTTCCGGTTTTATCAAGGACCACAGTTCCAATTTTATGGGCAATTTCCAATGCCTCTCCGCCTTTTACAAGGATTCCGTTTTCCGCACCTTTTCCTGTGCCCACCATAATAGCCGTTGGCGTGGCAAGGCCCAAAGCACAGGGGCAGGCAATGACCAGCACACTCACCACGATTGTCAGTGAAAACGCCACTCCATGCCCAGCAATCAACCATGCCCCACCTGCCAGAAGTGCCAGTAAAATCACCACATGTACAAAATGCCCGGAGATTATATCCGCAAGGCGGGCGATGGGGGCCTTGGAATTTTGGGCGTCTTCCACCAGTTTTACAATTTGAGCAAGCACCGTGTCCTTGCCTACCTTGGTTGCCTCGTATCTGATGGCTCCATTGCCGTTGATACTGGCCCCTATAACGGCATCACCAGGCTGTTTGCCTACGGGCATACTTTCCCCTGTCAGCATGGATTCATCTACGGTGGTTTCTCCAAAAATTACGATTCCGTCCACCGGCATTTTTTCTCCGGGGCGTACAACGAGTACATCACCTACCCCTACATCATCAATAGACTTTTCCACCTCGCTGCCGTCAAGAAGAACCCGGGCGGTTTTGGGGGCAAGGCCCATTAATTTCTCTATCGCAGCGGAAGTTTTGCCCTTGCTCTTTGCCTCCATGTATTTCCCCAAAGTAATCAAAGTAAGGATTACCGCGGCGGTTTCGTAATAAAACATATACTCCCCAGCCAGAGTCAGGTATAAACTATATATAAATGCAATAGCTGTACCCTTAGCAATAAGGGAGTCCATGTTAGCCCGCCCCGTAAACAATGCCCTAAATCCCCGGGAATAATAAGAATGACTCACTGCCATTACCGGTATTGTCATAAGCAATTGGATTATTCCATTGGCCAGTGGATAATGCATAGGATTAAATCGATAGGGAATCCACTCAAGGCCCAAGCTGTGAAGGGTCATGGGAATCATGGAAAACAAAGTCAGAGGCAAAGTAAAAATCGCCGAAATCACAAACCGCCGCCATAGCGCCGCCATATCATCGGCCTTGGCGTGAGCCGCATCATTTTCATGTACCAGTTTAAACCCGGCGCGTTTTACCGCAGACCGTATGATGTCATATGAAATTTTTTCTTCATCATAGGAAAGATTAAGCTGCTCTGTAGCAAAGTTGACGGTGCCTTCTGCTCCCACTAATTTATTTATAACCCGCTCGATATTGCGAGCGCAGGCGGCACAGGTCATGCCTTTTATATTTACTGTCATTGATGTCATGAAATCACTCCTTCTCATAAGATTAATCGCAATATGTGGCAATTGTCAAAATAAAATTTTTGCGTATACTAAAATAATACGAAAGAAGGAATGCGCGGGGGTGGCGAAGGCACCCCCGCTCGAAAAGCATTCATGCTAGAAGGAAGGGAGCATACTGATGAAAATTAACGAACAGGAATATCGTGACAAGCTCATGGGCTGCTGGATGGGGAAAAACATAGGCCATGCCTTGGGTCAACCCTTCCAGTGGAAACGCAAAATAAATGATGTGACATTCTACATCCAAGAAGATATGCCTGGCACCAACCTTGACCTTCAACTCCTTTGGCTGCGTGCATTGGAGGATAATGGAGTGCATACATCTACCCCGATTTTAAGCGAATATTTTCTAAGCTATACAAATATCTACGGCTCAGCCAAGGTCAATATGCACACCGGCCTAATGCCCCCTCTAAGCTCCCAAGCCCAACCATACAGGCACAGCACAGGTGCCCTTGCAAGAACCGAAATATGGGCCACCATATCCCCTGGCTGCCCGGAAATAGCCGCAACCAAGACCTACCACGACGCCATAATTGACCATGGTGCTGGTGAGGGCTTACTGGCAGCTATTTTTATGTCAGCTGTTCAGTCAAGCGGCTTTATCCAAAATGACAAATTTGAACTAATCGACATCGGTCTGTCATATATCCCCGAGGATTGCGGCGTGGCCCAGGCGGTAAGCAGCGTCTTAGATTCCTATAAACAAGGCAAAACCTGGCTGGAAGCCCGAGACAAAGTACTACAAGACCACCGAGGTCAACACAAAGACTGGGAAGATGCCGGGATATCCCAGCGGGATTGGGATTACGGTTTAGCCGATGGCGACGAAGGCTACGACGCTCCTTCCAATATAGGTATGATAATCATAGGATGGTTATACGGGGAAGATGACTTTGCTCGCTCAATCTGCACAACGGTAAACTGCGGCGAAGACACAAACACCAATGCCGCAGCCCTTGGGGCACTTTTAGGGATAATAAATGGCCTCGGCCAAATCCCATATGACTGGGCAGAACCCATTACAACAAAAATATCCACCAAAATAATAGATATCTTCAACGTAAAACATATCCCCCGCACCCTAGGAGAACTAACCACCCGAATAGAGCGACTGGCAAAAATAATAATGCTAACCTATCGCCCGGATGTTGAGTTTACTAACATGCTCACATCCATATGCCAAGCCGACCTAGACCGACTTCCCAATCCCGAAATGGGAGAAAAAATCCTGCGAAATATGTACGGCCCAATATATGAAAACAGCCTGATAACCTGCGCCCTAGACTACAAAAGCGACGGGTATATCAAGCCGTGGAATACCGCAAAAATACAACTGCGGATAGGCTGCAAACTAAATCATGACCTACTACTTAATATAAAATGGTATCTGCCACAAGGCTTTGGTATAAAGCCCGTATCAAGAGGCCTACTACGCTGCCCAGGTGGCGGAGTGCAAACCCCACCTTACGAGTTTGAAATCGAGGCATATGGCCCGGTAGAAATTGTAAACCGCTTCGTTATAGAAATCACCTCACCAGGGAGGCATACGGCAGTACTCGTGCCGGTGGTTTTGCTGGATGGGGGGTTGATGTAATACTACCCCCGACGGAAATAGTTAGCCGTTCTCAGCTCCGAGATGTACCCATCCAAATCCGGTACATTGGCCTCTTTTGCCATTTCTATTCCTCGTTCCACATCATAGGCTGTCCGCATAAACTGCACTCCAAAACTTGCTTCACCTTCATACCCTTCCAGTATGATAAAGGAAGCCTGGGTTGTATCCAATGGATTGCCTACACTGCCAACATTAATAAGATGCTTGCCTTCTACAGTTTGAAAATATGCGCTGTGGATATCAGCATATATTGCGATGTCCGCAGTTTTTTTCTCCTGAGAAAAGTCGCTATAATCAAAGAGCTCCCGCCGCTGCTCTATGGAGCTGTGCGAAAAATATCTATTGTAGTTAGCGGGATGAGCATGAAATAGCCTTACCAGCTTGCCACATAAATAAAACTCCGTGCTATGGGGTAGCGAACCTAGGTATTCCATCCTTTCTGGGGTTATACTGTTTATATACCAGCGAGTACGTTCACCAAGGGGAAAAGATACGTCTTCCTTCCTTGATGCTCTGACAATAGCATCATCCCAATTTCCCTTTACTACAATATCGCATTCCTTTCTACATATATCGATTACTTCATTAGAACTCGGCCCTTTGCCAATTATGTCTCCAAGGCAGATGAGTTTATCGATGTTGCGCTTTCTTATTACATCCAAGACGGCCTCAAGAGCGGGAAGATTACCGTGTATGTCTGACATTACCGCGATTTTCATTGGGATATCCTCCTTAGGCACAAAAAAAAGTGTTACTTTTCCAGTTTAGACCAAAGTGACAAAACCAGAAAAGTAACACAGTCATTGTTGATTTACTTATATTTCGGCAGCCAATCTCCATGGGCGTCTATAAGGTCATCCACCATACTTCGGATATCATCCAGGGATAGCTCCGCCGCTGTATGAGGATCCAGCATCGCGGCGTGATATACATGCTCTTTTTTGAGAGTCACGGCGGCTTCGATTGCTATCAGATGCACATTGACATGGGTCATATTCATCGCGGCAAGCTGTACTGGGAGTCTGCCTACATAGCATGGGTTTACACCGTAGTTATCTACCATACAGGGTACCTCTACGCAAGCTTCCTTTGGCAGATTTTCTATTATGCCATTGTTTAGGACATTACCACCGAGTTTGAGGGGCTTGTCCGTTATCATAGCTTCCATTATAAATGCTGCATATTCATGGGTGCGCTTATGCGGTTTCTCGGCGGCGGTTGCGGCTAGTTCATTATACTCCTTTGCCCAATGAGCCATTTGCGCTACACATCGGCGGGGATATTCGTCCAAGGGGATGTTGAACTTTTCTATTAGCTCCGGATATTTTGATTTGATATACCAGGGATTATATTCCGCATTGTGCTCACTGGACTCAGTGCAGTAAAACCCGAGCTTATCAATATAATCGTAACGCACCATATCCCAGTGCTTGCCGCTTGCGTTCTTTGCGGCGGCGCGACGGCGTATTTCCGGATATAAGTCATTGCCGTCTTTATCCATGAGTTCAAGAAGCCATCCCATATGGTTGATGCCGGCAATCAGCTCTTTGCGGCCTTCCAGCTTATCTGACATTTCCAGGCTTTTCATCAGACTATTGGAACAATCTTGGACGCTATGACATAGCCCGATGGTCTTAACACCGGTATACCGCAGCATATAGCCTGTAAGAATGGACATGGGGTTTGTATAATTCAAAAACCATGCCTTAGGGCACACCTCTTCCATGTCCCGGGCAAAGTCAGCCATTACAGGAATGGTGCGTAGACCCCGCACAATACCCCCGATACCCAAGGTGTCTGCAATGGTTTGCTTAAGTCCGTACTTATTCGGCACCTCGAAGTCGATAATAGTACATGGGTCGTATAACCCCACCTGGATTGCGTTAATTACAAAATCCGCACCGCGAAGAGCATCTTTACGGTTTTCTACTCCCAGGTGGGCTGTGATTTTGGCCTTGCCGCCCAAGCCCTTGTTAATTGCTTGAAGAATTGTCTCGCTCTCCTTTAGCCGCTGCCCGTCGATGTCATATAGGGCGATATGGCTGTCGGCCATAATTTCGGAGGCCATACAGTCTCCCAAGACATTCCGTGCGAAAACGGTACTACCCGCTCCCATAAATGTGATTTTTGCCATCTTTATCCTCCTTAGATTTAAGGGACATACCCCTTATTTATGCATTAACAACTTCCATTGCAATTTCTGCCCAACGCTTAAGACGCTGGGGCTCGTACTTCACCGTGCTTATATCTTTGAGAATAATCTCCAATGGGCAGTCGTATTCCTTGCATATTGCTTTGGTTTCTTCCAAGTCCTTTCGGACCAAATCCTCGTCAAAGGACGCAGTTGCGAGGAATGCTGGGTTGGGTTTAAAGGAAAATACATAGTCATTTCCTATCTCCACAGCTCCGCGCCTCTTATCCGCCCATGGGCTCATGGAAATCTTGCGCAGGTTTGGGATGCGGCGCACCTCTTTCATTTTCAAATCCAAGGGGTCGCAACAACCATAATACACCAAGCCAAATCGTTCAAACAAGGGCATACAGGGTTCTATTTCAAATTCATTAAACATAGCCGGGGAAACAGTTGAAAACATCTGTGCCAGACCATACATCCAAATATCATTGGTTGTGGGATTTTCGACAGCTGGCAAATCCCTAGTCCAAGCCCCCGTGCAATGTATCCATGATTGCGGCCCACAAAGTAGCCCCTGTGCTTCCAACTGGTCCAGCCCCGACATAAAGCACTCAACCACCCGTGTTGCAAGAGCCAGCATCAAATCCGGGTCATCTGCAAGGGTATACAGCACTCCTTCAACACTCATCCACATGGCAATGGTATCCCACAAGGATAAGTAAGGCTCAATCCCTTCTAAACGCACATCCAGGATATCATGGAAAATCTCCTGTGCAAGGGCCATTCGGTGATTGGTTTCAGTTATATCATAGGTAATTACTGGTGTCTTTATTTTTTCAAGGTCATCTATAGTTTTAAATTGATTTACATATGCATGGGAAACAACGCTATTGGTGGTGTCGGTGCCAAGAATATCTTCCTGGGGATATACCCCAAAATCATTAATCCCATGGACAGCCATTGGCACACGCATAAAATCTTCCACAACAAAATCGGCAGCAAAGTGCTTCCAGATATACAAAATACGCTTAAGCTCCCATTCCCATTTTTTAAGCTCAGGGTCTTGGCAGATTAGGGTCAGTTCATTATTAACATCCATTTCATTCCAGCATACTTGGTCAATCATTACCATAGGACGGTCTTGCTTTAAACTGTTGAGGTTGCTCCACATCATCCGAGTTCTGTCCTGGATTGGCAATGCTGCGATTTCTGCAACCTGGGCGGCAAGCTCTCGCAAAATTGCGATGTCCTGTTTCATTCCCATTTGTCCACCTCTCCTAGCACTGCATCAACATATTCATCCTCAGGTACCTTCCGCAGTATTTCCCCCTTGCTAAATAAAGCCCCCGCTCCCCGTCCCACAGCAATACCAATATCCGCGTCCCGGGCCTCGCCGGGGCCGTTGACCACACATCCCATTACCGCAACTGTTATGGGCTTTTCTATATCCTCAAGTCGTGCCTCAATTTCCGCCGAAAGAGCGGCTATATCAGTCCCGGTGCGGCCGCAACCGGGGCAGGCAATGATAGTCGGTCCAAACTTTCTCAGGCCCATAGCCGCAAGTACTTCCTTGGCACAGCGGATTTCATCTAACGGGTCTCCGGAAAGGCTTATTCTTAGTGTATCCCCTACTCCCATTGCCAAAAGTGACCCCATTCCGGCGGCAGAACGAATTGCCCCCTTATATGGGGTCCCGGCATGGGTAAGGCCTATGTGTATCGGGTTATGTATCCTCTGGGCTAGGATTTTATGGGTATCAAGGGTTAATTGGATATTACTGGCCTTTACAGACACCACGATATTATAGAAACCGAATTTCTCCAGCATAGACACATTTCGCAAAGCACTCTCCGCAAGACCCTCTGCAGTCATGCCGTATTTTGCCATGATGTCTTTTTCCAGGGAACCGCTGTTTACCCCTACTCGTATGGGAATCTCAGCGGCTTTTGCGGCTTCGGCTACCTTTTGAAGGCGCAGCCCCTCACCTATATTGCCGGGGTTGATTCTAAGCTTGTCCGCTCCGGCAGCAACAGATTCCAGGGCGAGGCGATAATCAAAATGGATGTCAGCTACCAAGGGCAGAGAGATTTCTTGTTTTATGCGCTTTAAGGCATCCGCTGCTTCCATATCAGGCACGGCCACCCGTATAATTTCACAGCCAGCCTCTGTCAGAGCATGAATCTGCGCCACAGTTGCCGCAACATCCCGGGTGTCCGTATTGGTCATGGACTGTATAACAATAGGGTGCCCGCCTCCGACAGGCACCCCTCCAATATGCACAACTTTGGTTTTGTTCCGTGTTATCATCCCAGCAACCTCGCGATATCTCTATATGCGATAAACACCGCAAGCAAAATCAGTACAGCAAAGCCAACAAGATGCACCAGTCCCTCCCTCTCTGGGGAAACAGGTTTACGCCTTATGCCTTCGATACCAAGGAACACTAGTTTTGCCCCGTCAAGTGCAGGGATGGGCAGCAGGTTCATGATGCCTAGTGCCGCGTTAAGCAAGGCAGTAAAAAACAGCATCGTGAGAACAGTAGGTAAAATCCCACGCTCTATCACCTGTTGATAAATTACCGTAACCTCTCCGGCCATGCCAATCGGCCCCATTACCCCGGCCCCTTCCGGCATATTGTCCCCGGATATAAGACGTGCCAGCAAAGTGAAGGGCATTCGCATATTAAACAATATCATTTCTGCGGAAGTGGTAAAGGTACCCCAAGGACCAACCCGCCGCTGTCCCTCGTGAGCAATAGGCTCAAGAACCCCTACATATCGCACCATAAAAAAACCAAGCTGCCAGTTATCCCGCACCCGCATTGGAGTAATGGTAACATTATGTCTCTCACCATCGCGAATAAACCGCACATCTATGGGCTGCCCGCCGGAAAACTCCATTTGGGTAACAAAGTCCTCAAAAAGCGCGACCCGCCTACCGTCCACATGAGTGATACGGTCTCCTTCTACAAGCCCTGCGTGATAAGCAGGGGTGTCTGGGATAATGGAATGTACTTCCGGCACAGAATATCCATCCAGCAGCACCAGTATAAAAAACAGTGCAAAAGCCATTATAAAATTGAAAATCGACCCACCTGCCATTACCAGAGCCCGCTGGGGGATGGTCTTATTATTCAACGCCGTAGGGTCCCCTGGAATAATTTCATCGGCACCATGCATTCTACAAAATCCGCCGATTGGAAATAGCCGCAAGGAATAAAGGGTAGCCCGAGGTTTATCAACCTCTGGTTCATCCTCCGAATCACTGCTCTGTGGCTCTTTTTCCGTGGTTTTCATAGGCTTGCCCCTAAACCCAAAGAGCTTAGGACCCATGCCCAGGGCAAACTCCTCAACATATACCCCGGCCCGCCTAGCCATCAAGTAATGACCAAGTTCGTGAATAAATACAACGATGCCCAATATAAGTATGAAAATTACTATGGGGATTGCTGTTGACATAAACGCTGGAATAATAAACACCTCTTTACTGTTTTTGTACAAACTCCTCTGCCCAGGCCTCCGCCTCGCGGATATCGGCTAAGCCAGTCACTTCCCGTACAGTATATGAACCAAAGGCCTCGGCTATTAATGCCGATATGCCATAAAAGTCTATTTTATCTTGCAGAAATTGCCCCACGGCCCATTCGTTTACTGCATTCATAACAGCGGGCAATGTACCGCCGACTTCCGCCGCATGTTTAGCCAGTGCAAGGCATGGAAAGCGGTTGGTATCCGGTGCTTCAAAAGTCAAATCCCCCGCAGCAAGAAAATCCAACCGAGGAAAATCATTGGCTACCCGAGTAGAGCCAGCCAGTGCATACAATATAGGAAGTCGCATATCCGGCATCCCAAGCTGGGCCATAACCGCTCCATCAACGAACTGTACCATAGAATGGATTATGCTCTGAGGATGCACCAAGATTTCTATCTTGGAAAGAGGCTGGTCAAAAAGCCATTTGGCCTCGATTAACTCAAGTCCTTTATTCATCAATGTAGCAGAGTCTATTGTGATTTTAGGTCCCATAGACCAATTGGGATGACGTAGGGCATCAGCAGCAGTAGCTTTTTCGATACGTTCTTTGGGCCAGGTGCGGAATGGCCCGCCCGAGGCTGTAAGAATAATCTTTTCTACATCGTTGCCATCATTACACCCTTGCAAACATTGCAAAATCGCCGAGTGCTCGCTGTCTATGGGAACAACACGCACCCCATGCTCACTAGCCAGCTTCATTATAAGTTCCCCGGCGGTAACGAGGCTTTCCTTATTGGCCAGGGCAACATCTTTACCGGCCTTTATCGCTGCAAGAGTCGGTCTTAGGCCAGCTTTGCCCACAAGTGCGTTGACCACAATGTCAATATCAGGATGGGTTGCGCATGCAATCAATTTATCTTCACCGTCATCGGGCACCCATACCAGCTCCGGTTCGAATTCCTTTACCAGTGAATCAAGTAACGGGATATTTCTATACCCAGTAAGCACCTTAACCCGTGCCCTGGGCAGGCATGTCCTCACAACATCCAATGTCTGAGTCCCTATAGACCCGGTTGCCCCAAGTACTGCGATATTCACAGGATAATCCTCATGACAAGGAATACAAAAGGCGCTACAAACATAATCCCATCCGCCCTATCAATCACCCCGCCGTGACCAGGTAACAGACTACTAAAATCCTTGATATCCGTGCGCCGCTTGATAGCAGAAGCGGCCATATCCCCAAAAATACACAGTGCCGCTCCAATCAAGGAAACAATCACGCTAATAAGAATAAAATGCTCCACTCCAGGGTCAAAAAACCGGACAATAAAAAACCCGTATAAAAAGCCCACCAGTGCGGCACCAAGTACACCACCGATAAGTCCCTCTACGGATTTTTTTGGACTGGGGGAATTTTTAAGCTTATGCCTCCCCACTGTAACCCCTGCCATATACGCAAAAGTATCACAACCAAAGGCAGCGGTAAAAATCAGCCATATAAAGTACTGCCCCAAAGTATATTCTCGCACCAATATAATAAATGAAAGTAAAAACGGTACATACAGCAAGCCATAAATTGTTACAAGCACATCCTCAAGCGCGAGCTTGTTAAAGAACAACACAAGAAAAGTCTGCACAATGATAATAAAAAAGGCCAATGCAAGAAAAAGCCATTGCCCGACCCCCCCAATAAATATCCCAATAAAATATCCAATTGTACAAGTATACCCAATAACATGGACAAACTTATCTGCCTTAGAAAACGCCCGATAAAGCTCCCTAAGGCCCATAAGTGCCAACACCAAGCACATCAAAAACAAAGGCCAACCGCCAAAGATTACTAAAAATATGACAAAAGGTAAGCCGATAATGGCGGTAATGATGCGCTTTAGCAAGGAATCAACTCCTGGGTGTATTATATTGAAATGTAATGCTATACTTACGGTACTCGGTCGTCATGCAATACTTTTTCCATAATCCATCACAGTCAGAGTGACTATGTGTACAGCATTTCACGTAATTCATCGGCGTTTGGTTCAGTATAATGTGTCTTGCATGAGGGACATATATATCTCTTCTTTTTAGGCGTATGCATCATCATGTTTCCCATATCGGGTACAATTTTAATTTCTTTTCTTTTTGCGGCCCAACAGTGTTGGCAAAACGGACCGAAGTTATTAGGATTTGCTTTGTTGTAAAGGTGCCCTTCAAAATCAATCATATCCCTATCTGTCTCTATAAACTTTTTCAACTCTTCATTTTCTTTTCGTAGTGTTTGGTTTTCATGTTGGATATCAAGGATTTTCTGTTGCACATCAATTAACTTGTCAATAATCTCGCTATTTCCAGATTTCTTCGCAAAGCTAATCCCATCTTTTATTACATTATGGATAACAGTATATACACTCATACACGCCTATACTCCTACTACTATACATTTTTACGGCCATCACAAGTTATGCGGCCGGCCTCCAAACCTCCGCTCCCGTCCTTTGTATGACTTAAGTGCCTTCCTAAGCTCTCTTACCCCAAAGTCCGGCCACAGTGTATCCGTTGAGTACATTTCTGCATAGGCAAGCTGCCATAGCAGGAAATTACTCAGCCGCAAATCCCCGCCGGTGCGGATTATTAGGTCCGGGTCTGGTAGGGGGGCTGTGTCTAGGGCGGATGATATCATTTCCTCATCGATTTTTTGTGGATTGAGCTTGCCTTTGGCTGCTTCATGGGCCAGCTTTCTTGCCGCTCTTGCTATTTCATCACGGCCGCCATAGTTTACTGCGAGTACTACATGCAGACCTGTTTTTTCTTTTGTTATATCTGTTAGAATTGCCAATTTTTCTTGTAAATCTGTGTCCAGGCGGGAATGGTCCCCTATGAAGGACATTCGCATATTATTTTTTTTAGAGTCATCGATATATTCTTGGAAATATTGCCGAATTAGGTTCATCAGGTCTTTGACTTCCTCCTGAGGGCGAGTCCAGTTTTCTGTACTGAATGTATAAACTGTCAGGTATCTTACACCCATTTTTTCTATTTCGTAGGACAACTTTCTTAGAGCCTGGGCCCCCGCCCTATGCCCCATTGAATGAGGCATAAGACGTTTTTTTGCCCAGCGCCCATTTCCGTCCATTATTATTGCTAAATGGTTTGGAATCATACGGTCATTATTTCCTTGTTTTTGCCTTCTACCCGCTTGTCAAGCTCGGCTATATACTTATCTGTCAGGTCTTGGATTTCCTTTTCCAAATCCTTTACATCGTCTTCGGTCAGGTCGGACTTTTTTTCCGCCTTTTTGAAGGCATCCATAGCTTCCCGGCGCAGGTTTCTTATGGCTACCTTAGCGTCTTCGCCTTTCTTTTTTACATCCTTGGTAAGCTGCTTGCGGCGGTCCTCAGTAAGCTCTGGGAATGCTAGGCGGATAACTTTGCCGTCGTTGGTGGGGTTAAGGCCTAAATCCGAGGCTTGGATGGCTTTTTCCACTTCCTTGAGCATGTTGGCTTCCCAGGGGGCAATCATCAACAGGCGCGGCTCCGGCACCGTAATATTGCCTACTTGGGAAATGGGAACTTCGCTACCGTAGTAGTTGACTGTTAGACGGTCAAGTACTCGAGGGTTGGCCCGACCTACCCTGATTGTGGAAAACTCCTCTTCCAATACAGCAACGCTCTTTTTCATGCGATCCTCATAGGGTTGTGTGTGAGTTGACATAGTAATCCTCCTTTTTATCTTCATGGATATAAGTTCCGTTTAATGTGGCCGTGTGTGGGTACCTACAGGCTAAGGTGATGCTGTCAGGGGTGTTTAGGCCAAATATATATGATGGAATATTAGATTCCTTTGAGATATGCATAGCCGCGATATCGGCGGCGTTAAGGCCCTTTTGGATTGCGGCGGTGTAGCTTAGGGTCTTGTATTTACGGGCAGCAGGGGCTTGGCGGGGATCCGCGTCGTAAACCCCGTCTATGTTTTTTGCATATAGTACAATATCGGCTTCAAGCTCTGCGGCGCGTAGAGCTGTGATTGTGTCGGTGGAAAAATAGGGGTGACCCAGACCTGCGGCGTAGATTAGCACCGTTTTATTTTCCATTAATTCAAGGGCCGTTTCCTTTTCATATATACGAGTCATATTGGCGAAGGGGATAGGGGTCATCACAAGGGCTTTGGCACCTTGCCGTTTGAATGCCTCCGCCAGGTAAATTGCGTTGATTACCGTTGCCAACATCCCCATGGAATCGGCCTTGACTCTGCACATATCTGGCCGGGCCTGCTGCCCCCGCCATAGGTTGCCGCCGCCTATTACAAGGGAAACCTGAGTTCCAGACTGTATTATCCTAATAATTTGCAAAACAATGGAATCTATTACCGGGTCATTATACCCGGAAACCGCCTGTGGGTCGCCAATGGCCTCCCCGCTAAGTTTAATGACTGTACGTTTAATTATGCATCCCTTCCCTTCCAATCCATAGTACTTCCACTTGAAAACAAGCTCGCTTTCAAGTAGAACGACTATATAACGGATTATGCCAGAATTTAGCGTAATGTTCAAGGAAAAATCCTACGCCTGTCACCAGCAAACCCAAATATGCCGCCCCCGCCATAGGCAGGGGCGGCACATGTTAGTTGTAGTTACGCCTGTCACAAAAATTCAAGCTGTACATATGATGGTATCAGATTACCAAATTATGAACATGGAGGTAGCGGAATGGGAGCTTTTGAATTACAAGATACCCGCGACGTACCGGCCGAAGGAGCAGAGCTTTCCTGCCCCGGGCCAATCCCACCCCCTAAACCAAGGGTAAAAGACGAATGTATAGTAGCATACAAGGTGTATGACAGCTGCCGCCGTCAAAACTGCCTTACAGCAAGCGAGCTCGGCCCAGCCTTGGCAGCAGAAGATTTTGACCTAGGCGGACACGAGCATCGCATGGGAGACGTAATCCGTCCTCCGGCAGAAACAGCCTCTGTTACTATGGAACAACCTAAGATTGAAAGAATCCATATTGTAGACAAAAAGCCCAGCCAATTCCGCAACGGTTTCTGGGATGTGGGCATAAAGTACTCCTTCGAATATCACCTTACCTTCCGGGATTCTGCCGGGTGCATTATCGGCTATGTAAAGGCAATGAACTTCTTTAACTCGAAGACTACCCTTTTCGGCAGCCATGGTAGTGATCTTATTATCGGGACGGATTTGTTCAGCAAGGACAACAAGTCCATTACCTTTGAAGCCGCTCCATTTATTTGGGTAGAGGCCAAGGCTGTAATTTTGAAATGTCTGCAATTTGCCTATAAAAAAATCACCTCCTTTGGCCAGTTTATTAAAATTTACGATTTGGCCTGCTTTGAAATTGATTTCTAGAGTTTTACCGTCCCATTGAATATCTCTTATGATTGACTTCATTATCCGGCGTTTGGTTGCTATGTCAGTTATTTGGGATATGTTCTCCATGTTCTCAAAAATTTGGAGCAGTGATAACATATCCATTTCTTTCGTTTTTGTATCGGTTAGTTCTAGTTCTAATACGGCTATGCGCTGGTTTATGCCACTTAGTTCGTTGTCTAGGGAGCTGATTTGATCTAGAAGGTATTTGTTGGCTGTCAAGTCATCCGATTTGGATGCCAGCATCACTAGATTCCTAATCGCTGCACTTTTCTCAGTGACATCATTTTTTAATCGATTAAGTAGCTCCTGTTTATCGACCATATCTGTTGAGCGTTTTATTTTATTCGCCTTTGCCAGCTCATTCTGCAAACCGGTGTCTCTTGCATACTCTACTAATCTATCAATTATTATGGGCTCAATCTTATGCCCAATGATATTTTTCATATCGCATAATTGCAACTTACTGGATTCTTTTCTAAAGCACACATAGTAGTGTTCTCGACCGCTCTTGCCGGAAAAAGGTCGCCCATTTTTGACCCGCATGGTGCTTCCGCATTTGGCGCATTTAATTAGACCGGAAAAAATCCCGTATTGCGCCGTACCGAGACGGGGCATAGTACCGCTTTGGGTTTTTATAATCCGCTGGGCCCTAACCCATGCTTGGCCTGTAACAGTACCACTGTGGCGGCTGATTGCAATTAGCCATTCATCCATTGGGCGACGAGTGTCTGTTTTTTTATCCATCCTATTATACGAAATAACGGAGAAGTTACCGTCAAACTCTGCTTCTTCATTACACACCTCTGCACCGACTTCACGAAAAAAATCGTATAAGTCTTTATCGGCTGTGGCGTATACCGGGTTGCGTATAATGTCCCGCACACTTGATACATCGAAGAGCTTCCCCTTTCGGGTGCTAATCCCGTGCTGGTTAAGGTAACGAGATACTGCATTCAGAGATTGTAGCTCCAAGTACTTGTCAAAGATGGTTTTTACTATAGCTATTTCATTTTCGACAGGGGATAGAACAACCATGTTTTTCTCTTGTCCGAATGCGTCATCATAAGGGATGGATTTACTCTCAAACCCGAGGGGGGTAAGACCACCGGTCCAGCGTCCCATTTTGGCGTAGTGTAGCATGGTGTCTTTTATTCTCTCAGAGATATTGCTGCGCTCTAGCTGGGCAAAAATCATTAAGATATTGAGCACCGCAACGCCCCAGGTTGAAGACGTGTCAAAGCCTTCACTTGCAGAAATGATATGCACATTGGCTTTTTCCAACTCCTGTTGCAGGGTTGTAAAGTCTGCTAGTGAGCGACTAATCCTGTCTATCTTGTAACAAATCATGGCAACGTAGTCCTTGCAGCGTTTTATATCTAAGAGCATTTTTTGGTACTGAGGGCGCACCGTTGACCCTCCAGAAAAGCCCTCGTCTACATATAAAACATATTCGTCAACATCCGGGTAACGCAGCTTGGCGGTCTGCTTACAATACTCAATCTGGCTGTCTATAGACTCGCTCTTATCTGAGTATTTTGACTTACGTGTGTAAATGGCGATTTTCATAATAACCATCCTTTGTAAGTTTAATAAGCTTCTGTGTCTTTTAGGTATTTAAAACATATTATAACATAAATCATTATAAGTGCATGTAAAGGAAAAATTACGGTGCCATTAATCCCGCTTCAACAAATTTATCCAAAAAAGGTTTTTGGAGATGTACAGGTACATGCTCTCGTACATTTGCACTTATAACGCTCTCTCTGAACTGTCTCCACGATTCCGGCGAAAGCCTATTATTGAAGACGATTTTGATGTCGCAAGAATGGCTTTTCTTTTTTTTCTTTTCATGATTTAAAACCATTCACATCCCCTCCCCCTCTATTAGAAATATGCTGAAAATAGTTGCTACATGCGAATCATGTGTTTGACCAACTTAATTTCCATTCAAAGTACTCGTCATGAGTTATATCACCTGATTGGAGCGCATCTTTCTTTGTACGCCATTCATGAAAACACATATGCTGGAAAACACCTTCAAATGTAGTAAGCAACTCGGGGTTCGACTCTTCCAGCCAAAACAAAAACTGCATTACATGCTCAATCGTCCCTGGAGTTCCACCAGTGAAGTTTATGGGGTGCACCTTTAATGTCTCAGCCAATTTCAACTGGTAATTCATTTTTGGTGTTCGAATACCAAGCTCATACTGACATATTCTCGTTTCCGCATTTTTGGCACCTTCATGAAGGTCTAATGCCACACCAAGCTGTCTCTGGGTGAGATTTCTGAACCTACGAATTATTTTTATCTTTTGCCCAAGTGTCATGAGTCTCACTCCCTGTTATCTAATGCAGAGCTCTTTACAGTTCCTTTGACAAACAAAAAGGGTCACCTTATTCCCTTGTGTTAACAGGAATGATGACCGCTATAGTTGGTAATACTAATTTGTAGACATAGTGCCGCCGCGTAGAGGCTGAGTGGACGAGTATTTGTAAGGTATTGTAGGCCTTTGTCCTTGTCGTGGGCCTCCTATTGGGCCACCAAGCGGGATTACTGCTATTTCCTTTAACTCCTTGAGCCTGGTCTTCTTGGATTTAAGTGTCTGAATTTTACGGGCTATGGCAATTTGCGCTTTTTCGCATCCTTCATCTGCAAAAGGCTTTAGTTTATTTATATTACTTATTAGCCCCAGTATTTCACTTTGAAGAATGGGTACAGCCCGGTATGCTTTCAATTGGGCCTGTTCTTTTGTGACTCGCTGCGCTTGACGCTTCCTGCGCTTCGCTATATTGTCTTTCTTACCCACATGTATCATCTCCTGACATTGGCTTGAGGATTGAGTTTAATATAAAGGCTCATTGTTGCGCATGGAGATAAAGATACCCCATGCACAATATCAACCTTTATCCTTTATTTTTGCCGTATTTGCCACGCATCCCCGACAATGGGAATATCTCAAACAGCTATTGGTTGATAGCGTCATAGTGCGTACTAATCCAGTAGTTGTAAGTTAGTGGATTAGCCTTACACTCCCCCAGGGTCGCACCAGTGTTTCACTGCGGGCCGCCCATCACCGACATGATGAACGAAAGTCTCTGTTCCGATACTGGGTCATAGCGCAAGCTTTACCAGAGCTTGTAGAAGTATGCGGTTATCGCAGTCAGAAATAGCCTGAACCTATGCGGCGCATTACTCGCTTCCCCTTTATGGGCCAGTTCGGAGTTTGTATTTGAGATATTGTGTATGACCATTAATCATAAACATTGCTTTCAGCTACAGTACTTCTGAAATAGCACATTCATAATACATGGTATTTGGCAAGCTTACTCTACTTCGAGATATTTGCTTATTAAGTATGCGTCTCTCCGCCTGTCACGGTGCCGTCTCTGATTTATGGCTCACCAGTCACCGTTTAGTGTCTAACCAATTGTTAATAGCGAATAATTTAGATAAAATATCTGCTATTCCCAAAAAGAATGTATCCGTCTCTCCGGATGTCTTGGATTTGCTTTGTATAGCAACCAATTGGGCGTTGCGGAGTCGAACCGCCGTACTTGCTTTCCTGTCGCCCGATTTCTGTCTGATGCGCACATTTGTTCTTGCATTTTGTCTTGGCATTTACTACTGTGTGACTAAAGCTTACGGAGGCTTATATGGTGATTGTATATTACCTATCACTCATCACTTTCCTCATGTATCCACAATTTTCATGATAGATTTATCTTGAACATTAATGCTTAATAATTCATCAACACTACATCCATATAAAACCGCAATCTTTGGGAGCAAGTCAGCTCTTGGAAGGCATCGTCCTGTTTCCCATTGCGATACCAAGCCTTGTGTGACGCCTAGCTGCGTTCCTACTTTTTCTTGGCGCAACCCTGCTTTTTTCCTTTGTTCTTTAAAATTTGTCATGTGTCACATCCATGCATTAGGTTATCTAATTTGCATTATATATTAGTAAATCTAATTTGTCAAGTGTATGCACAAAAAATTATTTGCCATTCTAATATTAATTGCATTTATCAACTTATTAGTTATACTAATATTATTGGATTGGGGGTAGCCCTTTTGAATCGGATTAAAGAATTACGCGAAGAAAATAACTTAAAGCAACTCGAATTGGCTGAAATGCTTAATGTATCTCAAGGTACATTATCTAACTGGGAGCGAAGTGTACACGATCCCGATCGTGAAAGCCTCATCAAGATGTCGACTATTTTTTCACGTGGCATCGACTACATTTTAGGCAACTTATTCATTCATGATGATTTGAAAGACGTCCAGGTAGCATTTAATCGTGGTGAATTTGAGGATTTAACACAAGATGAAGTGAACAAATTAGCGGAGTTTGCAAAATTCATAAAAACACAAAGAGCTTAAATATATACTGCGAGGAATATGCGATGGACATGCCTACGAAACTGGAGCAATTAGAGGAATTAGCACACCAAAATAAAATACACATCCACGACTACCATTTCAGCGAGACTAAAAAAGCAGCCTGTATGCGACATGAAGATTACAAGGCCATTGCTTTGGACAGGTCTGCCATTGAATCTGCTGCAGAAGAAAGTGTTTTGCTTGCAGAGGAAGTGGGGCACTATGAAACAGGAAGCTTGTATTTAATTGAGTCTACATATAATTCACCAATAGCCCGTAGTAATCGTAATAAGTTCGAAGCCCATGCACGTCGATGGGCTTTTGAAAAATTGCTTTCGCCTGAAGAAATTGAAAAAGGTATGAGAGTAAACTGTGGCGATGTTTGGCTTGCTGCTGAATATTGTCAGGTTACTGTTGATTTTCTTATCCAAACAATTGAGCATTATCGCTCATATGGTACTGTGTTTAGTTTCGACAAACGTTGTGATGATGGCGAATATGAAGTTTCAACAATCCAACTTGAAATTCACGATGATATTGTAGAACATAGCGAAGAAAAAACTGTTGAGATATCTTATAATAAAGAAGTAACTCCACATACTGGTGTGAAGAATGAAGATGTAATAGCAACTGAGCAGGCAAACAGACCTATAGAGCTTGATAAAAATATGTCTATTCGCGAAGCAGTTAGAGAGGGATTTAGGCCAAAACGCCGCTGGTTAACCGATGATGAATTTATCTACCTTATCAATGGAATATCAGATTCATCTTTTTCTAGGCGAGCAAGCATTATTCAAAGTCGTATTGATGTGGAATGCTTATATATATAAACTTCTCTGTAAATATATACACAATTTCATATATCAAAAAGAAAGGATTCAAGATTATGGCCTTATTTAAAAAACTAAACACACCTATGTTCATTAAAGTTACCGACAGCGCACAGAGGCAGCTTAATCAACTGAAATCAATTAGGACGTGTTCGATAAAGACAAAAGCACCAAAACCTGATACATTGTCGTAGGGTGAAGAAAGATGTCAACAACACGACGCAGGTACGAAATAACGGATAACGAATGGGAACGCATAAAAA
>Ga0123355_10002755_pt1 | contig 24925 bp, 21 predicted proteins | sample TergutEmb28metaG_3_FD_89872 | JGI IMG/M metagenome (GOLD analysis project Ga0123355, IMG submission 89872) | Embiratermes neotenicus P1 segment gut microbial communities from Petit-Saut dam, French Guiana - Emb289 P1 | ecosystem: Host-associated > Arthropoda: Insects > Digestive system > Gut ...
CATGGTGTTTTGCATACCATTGCCCAGCATGATACCTATGACGTTTTTACCGAGTTTTAGCTGGCTTGATACATCGTATTCATCAAAGGCCACGATATCATCAGGTGCGGTTATATAGGGCGATAAAAATCCTTTTGTAATACGTTCACCATTAAGATACAGCTCGTAAAAACCCAAACCAGTAATAAGTATGTGGGCCTTTTTCAGGCGTTCCTGCTTTTTAACTTCAAAGCACTTTCTAAAATATGGTGCTGCAACATGGTTGTCCATTGTGGTAGCTATATAGCCTGCAGCAATAAAAGTTTTCGGAAATTTCATCATATTCGCTCCCCTAATCACAGTAATCCTTTAATATCTACCCAGCATATGGGCAGCATTATACATGGCAACAACATTTTCCACCGGAGAATTATCTTGTATCTGGTGAGTCGGGCTAAATAGATAGCCTCCACCCGGCATCATAATCTCCAATGTTTGTTTTACATCGTTCTCTATATCATCAACGGTTCCATAGGCCAACGAGCCTGCTGTAGAAATGCATCCGTGAAAAAACAATCTGCCGCCAAACGTATTTTTTAAATACTCTGGGGACATATTTGTAGCTTCTGGCTGCAAGGTTTCAACACCTTTAAGCCCTGCTTTAATATAGTCCTCATAAGCCCAGCTGGACGAGCCGCAGGTATGCATCATGACCGGTAAGTTGTAAACAGCAGCCATGTCTATAAATTTTTTATGCCACGGCAAAATATGTTTCTGAAGTATTTCATTACTTATCAACGGTGTGTGCTGAGTACCCAAGTCCTCACCAATCCACACCATATCCACTAACTGACCGACTTTATCTAATTCACGTTCAAATACGCCCAGTTGAAAGTTCATCAACTTCTCAATCAGCAAGAGCCCGGCTGGCTCATCACACGCCAAATCCATGAGTGTCTGTTCCATGCCTCGTAAAAAGCCTATGGTGTTTATAACGCATCCTAATCCCGGGTTGCCCAAATGGAGCGCAAATTCACTTTTCTCCCTAACCCTGCGATACAACCCATCGTAATCAAAATCATCTGGATTGGGGAACTTCCACGCCGCTATCTCATCTTCCTCAGCATTAATCAAGGGAAAATCACAGTAATCCCAATAACCGCCGCTTTCATTTTCAACATAACGTGTAACCCAGCCATGGAGCGGATCAACATGCCTGTCTTCACGGGTAGTCGTATGCAAAGGCACGCCTGTATACCAGGCCTCCATCCCTCGAAAGTCTACCCCCAGCATCTTTAACAGGCCTTCATTATCATCCTTTTTGAGGCCTAAATAACTTTTAAGCCTTTCGTCAATAGCCGCATTTGTCATATAGTTAATGGGAACACGGTCAGGTTTTTCGTGATTTATTGCACGTACCACACGTGCCTTTGCACTCATGGTTTCATAACTTCTGTCTACAATCACCATTATCCCGCCTTTTCTATCCCTTTACACTGCCTAAAACGATACCGGACATAAAATATCTTTGCAAAAATGGATAGGCCATCAAAATTGGCATCATGCCTATAAATATTTGAGCCGATCTGGCTGTCCTGTCGGATATGCCTGCAAAACGCTGCGCATCTGCCATAGTCAATGCCTGCGTTAACGCACCAAATTGCACCACTATCGTTTGCAAGTAACTAGCCAGCGGATAGTTTTCCGGGCGATTCATAAAGATAATGCCATCAAACCAGCTGTTCCAATGAAATACGGCACTAAATAAAGTCAGCGTGGCCAAGGCCGGAACCGATAAGGGTAAAAATATTTTCACCAGTATCCTCATATGGCCAGCCCCATCAATATAGGCGGCTTCTTCAATTTCTCTAGGCAAATTCCTGAAGAAATTAAGCAAAATAATCATATTAAACACCGGCAAAGCCCCTGGGATAACCAATGCCCAAATAGAATCCAGCATCCCCGTCATGCTAACCACCATATATAGAGGGATCAACCCTCCGCTAAAAAGCATCGTTATTACAAAAAACCAGGTATAAACTGTACGGCCGCTTAGCTCCTTTTCACTCTTAGAAAGTGGATAAGCCACCAAAATAGTCAATATCATATTAACGGGTACACCAATAGCTACCCGCTGTAGCGCTATCCAAAATGACCGGATAAATGCCGGGGTTTCAATTACAAATATGTAGGACTGCAATGTAAAATCAACTGGCCACAAGCCTACCCTGCCCGCTGCTACCGCTCCGCTTGAACTCAAGGAAATAGCAAGGACATTAATCATAGGAAGCAAACAAATGAGTGCATAAAATACAAAGAAAATATATGTTAATACAAGAAAAACCTTTCGGCTTGGCGTTTTATACTGTCCCATAAATGACCTCCTTCCTAAAAAATACGGTAATCTGCATATTTATAAGCCAGCTGATACGAAACCACTATTAATACACAGGAAATCACTGACCTAAAAAATCCTACCGTTGCAGCCAGGCTGTATTGAAATTGAATCAATCCCATCCTGAATACCAAAGTATCAATAATATCACCAGTACGCATAACCAGCGGATTATAAAGGTTAAAGACTTGGTCAAAGCCGGCGTTTAATACATTGCCCAAACTAAGCACTGCCATCAATACGATGATTGACCGCATACCCGGAAGGGTAACATGCCAGGTTTGCTGCCAGCGATTAGCCCTGTCCATGGCTGCCGCTTCATATAGTGTAGGGTCAATATTGGTGAGTGCCGCCAGATAGATAATCGTTGCAAAGCCAGCATCCTTCCAAATATCTGTAACAACCAGTACATAAGGAAATATCGCTTCATTACCTAAAAAAAACACAGGTTCCCCGCCAAAAGCTACAATCATTTGATTGACAATTCCATGGGAAGGAGAAAGAATATCCACAAAAATACCTGCAAGCAATACCCAAGAAAGAAAGTGCGGCAAATATACAATTGTCTGAATGCTCCGCTTAAAGAATTTATGCCCCACTTCATTTAACAATAGTGCAATAATAATTGGTATCAATAAGCGGGCCACTATTTTCATAACCGAAATGAAAACCGTATTAAAAAGAACCCGGGTTACTCCGGGGATTTGCAAAGCAAATCTAAAATTGTCCAATCCTACAAATGTAGAGCCAAAAAAACCTCTGGCTACATTAAAATTTTGAAAAGCCATAACCAATCCAAGCATAGGGCCATAGCTAAAAATAAGCAAAATCACAATACCCGGGATCAGCATTAAATGCAAAGGAAGCTGCCGTCTCCAAGGATCTCTCTTAACTCTCATGTCGCTCCCCTCTCCTATTTATATTGAAATCGCTTTGATACAATATGCTTCAAATAATCTCAAATAAATCCTATAATTTTCTAATGACACTTCTGGCGGCGTTTGATGATCCACCGACGGTACAAACCCGCCTGTTTTCATCACCGGAAGCAGGCGTTCAAACTCATCTCGCATGGCTTGTTCACCTTTAGACATAACCAGCTTGTCATATCCGCCTAGCATCAAAAAATCAGGATAAAGCCTGCGTATTTCTGCTACATCGACTCCCGACTGCCTTTCCAATGGATAGATTCCTTCTACCCCTACGTCCAACAGCCAAGGGATGAGCGGCATAACATCACCATCGCTATCCACCAGAATTTTAATACCCTGCTTTTTTATATAGGTATTTAACTTTTTATAGTATGGTGCAAGAAATTCCTGAAAAGCCCCATGTGATAACATGGGGCCGTGATTATAGGACATATCTTCGCCAAAGCCAATCATATCCGGGGTAATAACAGATAAAACGGCCTCCAACGCACGTAAATTAAAATCCGTTAAATCAGTATTAATGCGATGCATCAACTCAGGAACATCATAAAAAGCATATAGATGATTTTCTATACCAAATAAACTGCGAGGGAACCAAAAGAAACCATCCAGCCAAATTCTAATGGCAAAATCCCCACGGTCATGGCCTTCTTTTAATTTTACAGCCTGTTTTACCGCTTCTTCAATAAGGCTATCCGTAAGGATATGAGGCCGGATAGCTTCGTAAGAAGCTTCGTCAATGATTATTGGCGCACCATGATAAGCAGGCCGTGGGCATGATCCGGACATCGTCCACACATATACAATCTCCAAAGCGTCTAAGCCAAAATGATCCCCTAGTCTGCCTATCTCAATCCCTTTTTCCAAACCTTCATTCTGCCATCTTTGATAGGTTTTATCCCACCAGGGAGCCCATTCTGTCATCGGAAGCCTGCCATCAGGTTTCTCAAAATTCATTACTTTTAAAAAGCGCTCCCTGGTCGTCATATTTTACTCCTTTTATCTCTATCTATATCTATGATTTTTATGCATTTACGCTGCTACTGAAGGGATTGGAACCACGCATTAACTTCTTCGGTAATTTCTGCACCACCCAAGTTGTGCCATTGCTCTACAAAAACATCAAACTCATCAATGGGTGCAACGCCCATTACAATGCGCATAAAGGTTTCTTCTTTCAAATCATTTAATATGGCTTGACGGTTAACCATCGTTGGTGTTGGCGGACCAAAAAACTCGTCAAATACCCAAGCCCGGTCTCTAAATATCTGATTTAAGATACCCTGCGATCCATTAGGGCCAAACACCAGATAGTATCCCCAACTCAGTGTATCATCATTGCCATCCAACCAACCAGAAACATGCTCGTACATCAGCATTGTCTCGGCATCAAAGTTAGCAAAATCGCCAGTGCGCAACGCTTCTGTTACATTTAGATGGATGTCTATATTTTTTGTTGGTGTCCATACTTTAAACGGATTAAGATGATGCAATTCACCACCATAAACTGTATGGTCGGTGTCCATGCCAAAGAATAAATCTGTCCACAAATTAATCATCCGTACAGCAGCTTCTGGATTAGCAAAGTTTCTGTTGACGACCATATAAAGGTCTACAGGGTTGCTTAACAGATCCACAGCCGGTTGATTATCAACAGAAACCATTGGTATAGATATCCAGTCTGCATCCGCATCTGCATCTTTTGACATATTAAGCGGCCAGAGTGGATTCCACATAGCACCATACACGATACCTATCCTGCCTGCTGCTGCATCTTCGCCTATCATGCCACTATCTTTGATGCCAAATTCAGGGTCAATCAACCCCATTTGGAATAGATCGCTTAACCGTTTAAGTACAACACGGGTTTGCGGTTGAACACCACCATATACCAGATTTCCTGCATCGTCTCTGATCCATCCGTCAAAATGCGCATGATAACCATAAAAGAAGCCTGCAACATCGGCCCAACCAGAATATCCTATAAGCGCTCCCTGATGTACACCAAAACCGAATGTACCTCTGCCGCTTAAATCTGCATCAACAAAAGCTGCCGCAACATCTATCAGCTCATCTATGGTTTGAGGCGTCGATAAGCTCAGCTCATTAAGCCAATCCTGGCGTATCCAAATCACTTGAGCACCGTCTGTAATAGAATCGGTTTGAGGTATAGCCATTAATCTGTCGTTAAAAGTAGCCGTACGGATTGCACTGCCGCCGTCTTGCATAATAATGTCGTATGTCTGCGTGGATGCATAGTTTTGAAACACATTAGTCAAGTCTGCCAGCATATCATTATCCATCAGTAATCTTAACTGAGTCATGTTAACATTTAAAACATCCGGAAGATCGCCGGAAGCTACTGCCAAGCCAAAGCGCTGGTCATACTGATCGGCAGGTACAATCCAATCATATTCCAGTATAACACCTAAATGATTGTAAAAAGCCCGAGTCCATGCATTGTTGTCTACAGAATCGCCATCAGGGATAAGATCCTGTACACCTGCTGCAACATCCCAACGTACACTGGTCACTGTAATAGGAGGATCGTACCGGCCAAGTGGGCCTGGACTAACCACTGTAGCCTCGCCAGCTTCGGTTATTCCTGTTTCCTGTGTTGCTTGTGTCATTTGCCCTTGCACAGCAGATTCTGCAACATTTTGCTGATTGTCACAGGCGGCAAAAATAAGCACAGCCGCTATCACTAATACCAAAGGGCTTACCAAACGAAAACGCTTCATAAATAAAACCTCCTTATACGCTTTGCACAATTATTTGCTATGTAATACTATTGCAATATTAACAGGATGATTACCCTGCGTATATATAAGGATTTTTACTTTCATGTCTTCTATTTACTTAGCGGTCATTTTCCAATGTCACACCCTGCAGAAAAGGCTCCTGAAATATCCAAACAAGTCCCATTAGGTAGCGCAACTACACCCGGTACAGGCGAGTATCCTTCAATTTTAAATCGCCCACCGTTAATACGCCACTTAACCTTCACTTTCCCTTGAGGTGTAGGCACTTCTCCTGATATCTCACCCATATATAATCCCACCGGGTGTATCAATATCTTTTTGTACCCCGGTTTCAACGGCTGTACACCTAAAAATTTTCTTGGCAGCTCGTGAAGAATTAATGATCCCCAAGCATGACATTCACTGCGGTTATATTTCCCGGGAATCTCCGGTACAGTGGTCAAATTCAAATCAATTAAGTCTTTCCACAGCGTCCAGAGCTGCGCTGTCTTATCATACATCCCCGCCGCTTCCAAAGCCCGGAACAAATAGAATTGCAGCACAAAGGAGCAAGGGATCAGCGTATCGTCAGAAAGCACTTTGTCCATTATTTCCTTTGCCTTTTCTCCTACCGCAAGTCCGCTCAAAACAGCCCATAACTGAGCATGTTGCGAATATTCTTCGTATGCAGGCCCTTCCCGATAGAGGTTCTTTTCTTTAGACCAACACATGTCGTCTATCTTTTTAAGTATTCCAGCTTTCTCAGCTCTATAAGCATTTGCAAGTGTATCAAGGCTTAGTACATCCATAATAAACGCACTTTCCTCAAGCGCATATGCATATGCCAAATTTTGAATGGTAGATGGCCCATGTAAAGCGGCCCTTGGCGTTCCGGCTATATCGCTCCAGGCATCAGTCCAGTCTGCAAAATCCCAGTAACTCAAATATTCAATTAAGTCCTGCGGACCTGTATGCCTTTTATACCAGGCCATTATGCTTTCCATCGTGGGACGATATCGCTCCAGCAGGGTTGCATCTCCAGTTTCCATGTAATAATCCTTTAACATAAATATCCAATGAAGAGAGAAAACCGGAATCACCTGAGTAAACTTTGACGGAAAGCGTGACTGCAAAATACCTTCCGGTAACATGGATGTATGATAATCGTGAATGGTTTTTAGCTGCATATCCATGTCATTACCAAGGATATAGGTAAACAACATCTGCAACCGCGTGTCCATTGTATATTGAAGCTGCTCATAAAATGGGCAATCTTCATAGGTTTCGTGCATACATAACTCCAAAGTCCGCAAACTGATATCCCAAACATCCTTTACCCAAGCCTCCGGTTGAGAAACTTCAAACTTTATTTTGTTTTCCAGCGGATATCTGGTTTCTATAAAACGGAAAGGATAGAGGGTCAGAGATTCTCTACCCGTTTCTATTTCCACTTTAATAAACCGAAAAGTCCGAAACCATGAAGGAGAATACTCCTCATCGCCACCACTTGGGCGATAAATATCAGTAACCCCCAAAAGTACGCCTGAGGCATCTCTACGGTTTTCTTTATAATAGCGCTCTCCGTCATGCTTGGAAAAAGCCTCGGAATATAACAGGCTAATGCTGCTCCCCTCGCCGCCTTTGCATCGCAGATATACAAAGGATGTCGTTAAACTCTCCATTTCTAAAATAGCTTCGTAAGTACCATTTGCAGGCAAAACAACTTCCTCATTTAACGGAAATGTAAACCCTTCGCTTGCAGTCATTACAGCAAGGCCATTGTTTTCCTCTCGCAAAAGGTGCTTGATCGGTCTTTCATATAGAAATAACGGCGGAATCTCTCCAAAACGCACCTCGTTGTTCCACTTGGCCCTTGCAGGGATGTATTCCTCACCAATTGATGCGTCCTTCTGCCAGCCATGAGGAACCGCCTTGCCATCTACATCTTCTGTACATCCCATCCAATGGGCAAATGACTGCATCTTCCACCGGATAGCGGTATCATTTTGTACATACCAATCTGCCCGCCCTGTAGAGACATCAGCTTCACCCATTTCTCCCCATACAATCAGCATGGGGCCTGCATTGTTTGACATAGACCATATCGGCCCAAAATTGCTGTAATCATCATGCGTAGCCTCAAAAGGGACATAGGCTACTACCTTGGCGGCAATTACATTTTCTCCTGCGGCTAAGTAAGGCCCGATATCAACTGCATCACAATATTGATGCCATTGATCTCCTTTGCATGGCCCATTAATCAGTTCAATGCCATTTACATACAGGCAGTAGCGGCTGTTTGCCGAGATATTAATAACGGCCTCTTTAACTGGCTTTGTCAAGTCAAAGACAGTCTTAAAATAAGATGTTTCAATTTGGAAACCGTTTTTGGTACGTTCCGCCCCTATCCATTTCACATCATTTGGTAATTTAAGCTGCTTCATATTTAATTCTCCTTCCATAGATTAAGGGTATCTCTGTACCCCTGTGGGGTCATTGATGTAGCCTTTTTAAAAAATTTAGAAAAATATGCCGGGGATTCAAAACCCACCATGGCGGCTATCTCCTGGACTTTTAAGTGCTTAAGTGCCAGTAGCTCCTTGGCCTTTTCCAAACGGGCCTGAAATATATAATCCGAGATATTAGTACCTGTCATTTGCTTAAACATCCGTGACAGGTAAGATGGATTAAATCCAGCTAAATCTGCCAACCGTACAAGGGATATATCCTCTGCCAAATGATCTTGTATATAACCCTGAATACGGCTTATTAAATCCCTGTCTTTACGACCTTTTTCATCTTCCCTCAAATCAAAAATGGTATCCGCCAATTGATGCAGGTAAGTTGCTGCGTCGGCCCAACTGTCAAAGTATTCGATACTCAACAGTTTATAGAAACCAATCTTAAAAGCCAATTGTTCTACAATACCCCAACGTTCAATATACGATAAAAACATTAACGACAATGAAAAATATAAAGACAAAGCCGGTATATGGTGCATACTTCGGACGGTAATCAAATACCTCGTCATTTCCAAAAGCAACGTATAAAAGTCTTCTTTTTGCCCTCGATCCAAATAGTTAGCTAAAGCGGCCGTTTTATGTATCCACAAATTTTCCGGCTCGTGCTGGGGGGCCAAAGCCGTCTCTGTCCCTTTTGCCCCATTCTCCGTAATAACTATACCGCTCTCCGCCATAAAAGTACTATGAAGCAGCTGCTTTAGTTTTTGATATTTTTCGAGTATTAAACCCCACTCTATCAGTTCGTTACCCATAGCGAAGGAAACCGATAATCCCAAGGATTCCTTGCACATTTTTTGGATAGTCTCCAGATTTTCTTGTACAAACCGCAGAGGTCTTTCCCATGCCAGATAAACTTCATCATTAAGTTGAGAAGAATCTGGCTGGATTATCCAAGTCATGTATGTATCTTCGCATAATACATAAGCAGCAGTTGTATGGACAAACAAGTATTGCTCTGCCATAAGCTTAGCTGTATAAAATAACTGAGATTTTTCCACTCTGGACAGCTCTCGAGACACTTTACTCAATGGACTAAAACTACCTATCAAAAGAATTACCGGGCAATTACAATCCAGAGGAATCCGCAGTTCATTTAGCTGATGCTGGGTGATAGGACGAGTATCTGTTACCTTGCTAAACAACTCAAAAAGGAACTCCTGTTGCAAAAGAGGCAATGCCATCTCCATCTGCTGCTTGGCCTTATCCATCAAGGCCACATTGTAATAGCTTTGCTTAATTTCAACAATAGCCTTTTCCACCGCTTTGACAATTTCAGTATCATCTTCTGCTTTCAAAAGATAACTGACCCCATCATACTTAATCGCCTTATACACATAATCGAATTCCCCATGTCCAGTTAAAAAAATCACTTTGCAATCAGGCCAGTTTTCACGTATATGAGCCAGCAATTGCATACCATTCATCTCCGGCATATGGATATCCGTTAACACAATATGCATCTGATACTGGTCCATTATTTGTATGGCCTCCATGGCAGTATTTGCTCTGTAAATATCAAGCTCCAGTTCTGTTAAATCAGAAAAAAGCCAATATAGCCAATCTAAAACCATCTGCTCGTCGTCTACAATTAAGAGCTTGTACATCATCCCCCTCCTTTACTTTGTTTTAAGTTTAATTTGTATAACCACCTTTAACCCACCCCATTTGCTTCTGGAAAATACCAAACCGCTGTCTCCGCCAAAATAAAAACGCAACCGCCTATGAATATTAACCAGGCCCGTAGTTTCTGCAATCCCCAGACCCCAGGCCGCTTCTTTTATCCCCTCCACCAATGATGCTTTCATTCGTTCCAGCATATCTTCTTCCAAGTCATTACCATTATCTTCAACGACAATAAATAATGAATCTTTAAAACAACAAAAGGAAACAGATAACAAACCATTTTGCGCTTTATTCTCAAGACCATGTTTAAAAGCATTTTCAATGATAGGCTGTATAATTAGTCTGGGCACTACTATTTCTGCATAGCCCGCCGGCAATTTTTCAAACGCCAAACTAACCCGGCTGGAAAACCGGGTAATTTGAATTTCCCCATACACCCTGGCATGTTCTACTTCCTTTGATAAAGAAGTTAAATCGCTATCGCTGCGGGTTATATATTTCAAATAGGCACCTAAACTTTGGGAAAATTTGATCGCATTTTCATTATCCTCTAAGAGAATCATCCGATGCAAAATAAAGTAACTGTTATACAAAAAATGCGTATTAATCTGAGATTGAAGCCGTATCAGCTGAGCCTGCTGGGTCTTTATCCGCTGCATGTACTCCTGATTAATAAAATAAGCAAAAAACAAAACCATCCCAATGACAATGCCGGTAAATATTAAAAACCAGACAAAGTAAATTTGAGACGGCTCCATAATTTCTCTTTCAGGTACATATGTTACAAAATTCAATTGCAAGTGAGCAGATACCACATATGCAGCCAAATATCTTTGCCCATCAACGACTAACGATTGAACCTCATGTGTTGCGACAGATTGCCCAAGCAACTCAATAATGTGATGCGATCTTGCATAATCATCATCGCTGGATAAGAAAAAAGAGACCCCGCTCATCACTGCGCTACCATTGCGATATAAATCAAGCTGACGCAAATCCCGCACAAGTGCCTCTGGATCAAACTCTACCCAAAAAATAAAGCAAGCTTCATGCCCATTTCTATGCCGATAAAAAAGATAAGGATAAGACATACTAAAATAACTGGCCATATAAATGCGGCCCTGATAATACAATAATTGATCAGTATGTGACAAATTACCGAGCAAAGCCAATGGCAGTTCCGTTTCCGGATGCTGCACTGGGGATGATATGGTTCTTTCTATAGAGGAGATATAAATATTGGCAGTGTGAATATAGTGGCTGCTAAGCGCAATAGACTGAAGCCGCTGCTGCATCAGCCACATTGCCTGGGTTCTTTCAAAGTTGTTCATCTCATGTGGTATGTAAGCAAGCCTATGAAGGCTGATGTCAAACATCGTTAAATATTGCAAGTCTCGTATACGCTCAATATCCCCTTCTAGATTTTCTACATAGAAATGAAGCTGGTTCAGCATCGTGTTGGAAATATCCTCTCGCCGGTTGTTGACAGAGTTTATATATATCCAAATGCCCAGCCCATAGATGGGAAGAATAATAATCAGCAATGTAACAGCCGCTCGGCCCCGAATTGACCGGAAGCGATTTGTTTTGTAAGTATCCATAGTTTTAGATCCTACACTATAACGAACGATGTAATTATAATTAGTTACTTGCAGCCAACAAGTACAAAGCACACTCCAGCCGCTTCTTCTGCAATTCACAACCTATCTCATCTGGCTTCATTATATCACCACTCAAATGAAATGCGTTAGCTGCACAACCCCCGCTGCAAAAATATTTTGCCCAGCAGGCATCGCATTCCGGCTTAGTATATACATTACACTTGGCAAATTGCTCCTGCCATTTTGTCTGCACAATGCCATTATCTAAATCACCCAAACGAAACTGTTTGTCTCCTACAAACTGATGGCAGGGATACAAATCTCCTTCCGGAGTGACAGCCAGATACTCTGTACCCGCACCACACCCGGTTATCCGCTTAGCTGCACACGGCCCATTGGTCATATCCAGCATGTAATGAAAAAAGTTAAAATCTCGCCCACGCTTAACCATCTCAACAGCCAGTCGCTCATATTCCTTACACAGCGCAGGAACATCTTCCCATCTGATAGAGTAACTCGCATTATCCGTTCCGATAACCGGCTCTACAGAAATTTGAGAAAAACCCAAATCCGCCATATGAAGCACATCATCACAGAAGTCTAAATTCTCACGAGTATAGGTACCCCGCATGTAGTAATTTTCATGTTTACGGGCTTCAACTAACTTGCGAAACTTAGGTAGCACTTTATCATAACAGCTGGATTTCTTATCCAGGCTTTTACGCATCTTATCATTAACTGCTTTGCGCCCATCCAAACTAAGCACCACATTATCCATGTTTCGATTAATGTAATCTATCTTATCCTCATCTAATAAAAGACCATTTGTAGTTAGTGTGAAACGAAAATTTTTACCCGCTTCAGTTTCTCTTTTACGAGCATAGTCCACTATACTTTTTACAACTTCAAAATTAAGTGTAGGTTCACCACCAAAAAAATCCACTTCCAAATTCCGACGGTTTCCGGATTTCTCAATTAAAAAATCTATCGCCTTTATGCCAATCTCTAAAGGCATTAATGTGCGATCAACCGCACCATAATCTCCTTCACCTGCAAAGCAATATGCACAACGCAAATTACAGTCATGAGCAATATGCATACACAAAGATTTAACTACAGGAGCACGATTTTGAGTAAAAGCAATTTCTCCTGCTCTTGTATCAGAATCAGGCTGAGAAAATAACTGGCCTTTGTTAGTCAGCTCTTTTATCTCTGCTTTTGCTTCCGCAATCGCTTCCTTGGAATAACATTTCAATAATGCCTTTTCACTATCACTGCCAGACAATAATGCATAAGCCAAATCATCCAGCACATGTACTGCGCCGCTATGTACATCAAGCACAATATTACAATCGTTAATCGAAAAACAGTGGATCATTTATTATTCACCTTTCCAAAGCCTTCTCCAAATTTAATTGAGTGGAGTGTCCCCTCAGTTGCCCAGTTATCCCGTTCGTACTCGTCTATAATAATGGTTACCCATTCTGCTTTTACGTTCAGAGTTTCAACTGCAAGTGCAGTTACTTTTTCGGTAAATACTTGCTTTTGTTCTGCACTTCGTCCTTTTGCCATTTTCAAATTTATAATTGGCATTTATATCTCCCTTTTCCTAAAACATAAACCGCCTTTGATGATTTTGATAAACCTTTTTAAGATGCTAAACTGCTACTTTTGATCGCCTTTGGCCAAATCATCAAAGGCGGTCATCAGCCTAAATATTACTGAAGGGAATCGCTTTCACGATCCCCTTCAAATCTTCAACTATTACTTATTAAGCTTTCACTTGCTCGCAAAACTGGTTAGCCACCGTGCAAGATGTCTTACATGCCGATTGGCATGAAGCCTGACACTCGCCACAACCTGTGTGTGCTAAATTTTCATCCTTGCGATCATTTCCAGAAAAAATCGTCTTTATATGGCTCATATTACATCTGCTCCCTCTTTGTAAATGTCGTATGCAATAATTCATGAGCTTTTTCGCCGTACTTTTCGCCTAAAAACTCACTATATAGCTGCTGCAACTCTTTATTATCATCGGCAACACGGCAGACTTTACTATCATCTTCACGATATATCGCCTTCGCACGCTCACGCAATACATCCATATTATTGCCGTGATACGGCTGGCCGCCGCCGCCTACACAACCGGAAGGACACGCCATTATCTCTATCGCATGATAAGTTGCTTTGCCGTCACGGATATCTTCCAGCAGCTTGCGGGCATTACCCAATCCATGCGCAATACCAATTTTAACTTGCTTGCCGCCAAGTGTAACCTCTTCCTCACGGATGCCTTCCATGCCACGCAATTGTGTAAAGTTTAACTTAGGCGGAGCTTCACCACCAAGCCATGTAGAAACAGTTCTTACAACTGCTTCTATAACACCGCCAGTTGTGCCAAATATTGTACCGGCTCCTGTAGATTCTCCCATGACTTTATCAAAATCACCATCTGGCAAGGCGTTGAAGTTTATACCAGCTTCTCTGATCATCCGGGCCAGCTCACGAGTAGACAGTACATAGTCCACGTCACGGCCATTTTGTGTATGCGCCAGCTCTTCCCTGGCCGCTTCAAATTTCTTGGCCAAACATGGCATAATGGATACTACTACCATTTTAGCTGGGTCCACGCCCAACTTGTTAGCCAAGTATGATTTAGCGATGGCACCAAACATCTCGTGAGGAGACTTACATGTTGACGGTATATCCAATAGCTCTGGGAACTGATGCTCAATAAACTTAACCCATGCCGGACAACAACTGGTTAAGATAGGCAGCTTGCCACCATGCTCCAGACGATGCAACATTTCTGATGCTTCTTCCAAAACAGTCAAATCGGCAGCAAAGTTTGTATCCAGCACCTGATCAAAACCCATACGGCGCAGAGACGTTACCATCTTACCAGTCACTTGAGTACCCACAGGCATCCCAAAGGATTCTCCAAGGGCTACACGTATGGCTGGTGCTGTTTGCACTACAACATATTTGTCTGGATCATTGATCGCTTCCCACACCTTGCCAGCATCATCGATTTCTGTCAAAGCACCTGTAGGACATACAGATACACATTGACCACAGAAAGTACATGCTGTATCCAACATAGGATTATCAAAAGCCGTACCCATAACCGTTTCAAAACCACGATGCACTGTAGAGTATACGCCTACAGTCTGCACATCATTACACATAGTCTCACAACGACGGCAAAGCACACACTTTTCTGCATTACGAACGATAGAATAACTGGATTCATCCTTTTCAGACTTCATACGGGCACCCTGATATTTATCTTCCCGAATGCCTTGTTCTGCCGCCAAAGATTGCAGCTCACAGTTAAGATTTCGCTCACACACTAAACAATCTTTAGGGTGGTTAGATAGCAACAGCTCTGTATTTGTACGACGAGAGTTAATGGCACGGCTGGTATTCGTGTGCACTTCCAAGCCATTATATACTTCTGTTGTACAAGCAGGCATTAAATTATGACGGCCAGCTATCTCTACCATACATACACGACACGTACCTACCTGGTTTACCATCTTTATATCATGCAAATCCAAATGACACAGGGTAGGAATATGGACGCCCATTGTTTCAGCGGCTTCCAAAATGGTAGTGCCTTCCGGTACTTGTGTTGCTACATTATTTATCTTAATTTCAACCATAGTCGCTACACCTCCTAGCCCTTAATAATTGCCTTAAATGGGCATTTATCAACACATGCACCACATTTGATACAGCGTTCCTGATCGATAACATGTAACTCTTTACGCTCTCCGATAATACAATCTACCGGACATACCCGCTTACATAGTGTACATCCAGTACACTTCTCGGCCACAACCGTAAAGCTAAGCAATTCGGTACAAGTACCAGAAGGGCATTTTTTATCCCTGACATGGGCAATATACTCGTCCATATAGAAGTTGAGCGTTGATAATATCGGATTCGGAGAAGACTGACCCAATCCACATAGCGATGTATCACAGATAATACGGCTAAGGTTTTCCAACTCTACAAGGTCTTCTTCTGTTCCCAAGCCTTCAGTTATACGCTCAAGGATTTCTAAGAGACGCATATTACCGATACGGCATGGCGTACACTTACCACAGCTTTCTTCCGCAGTAAATTCCAAGAAGAATTTTGATATACCCACCATACAATCATCTTCGTCCATAACGATCATACCACCGGAACCCATGATGGAACCTAACGCACTGAGGGATTTAAAATCCACAGGGGTATCCAGATGCGTGGCAGGTATACATCCGCCAGAAGGTCCGCCGGTTTGTATGGCTTTAAATTCCTTGCCATCAGCTACGCCGCCGCCGATTTTATAAACAACATCACGAAGGGATGTACCCATAGGGATTTCAATCAAACCAACATTGTTGATTTTACCAGCCAAAGCAAACACCTTTGTACCTGGGCTATCTTCGTTACCAAAACTACGGAACCAATCAGATCCTTTGAGGATGATTTGATTGATATTTGCATATGTTTCCACATTATTAATATTAGTCGGTGCATCCCAAAGCCCTCTTTGTGCCGGGAACGGAGGCTTAATACGAGGCTCGCCCCTGCCACCTTGAACAGAGTTCATAAGAGAGGTTTCTTCCCCACATACAAAAGCACCTGCACCAAGATACAAGCTCACTTTAAAAGAGAAATCACTGCCCATGATATTATCGCCTAAAAGTCCCATAGACTCAGCTATGCCAATCGCTTCATACAGACGCTCTACCGCTTTAGGATATTCAGCCCTAATATAGATAACACCTTCCTGTGCACCGATGGCATAGCCGCAAATGGCCATAGCTTCAAGCACAGTATGAGGGTCGCCTTCGATAATGGCACGATCCATAAATGCGCCCGGGTCACCTTCATCGGCATTACACATAACATATTTTACATCCCCTTGGGCTTTAGCCGTAAAATCCCACTTCATGCCCGTGGAGAAACCTGCACCGCCACGGCCACGAAGACCACTAGCTTTAACGACATCAATAACTTCTTCTTTCTTCATACCAAAAACCGCTTTAGCAAGCGCCTCATAACCATCACGGGCTATATACTCCATGATATTGCCTGGATCAATTATGCCGCAGTTACGCATTGCGATACGAACCTGACGTGTCTCTGTACTCATGGTATATACACCTCCTGATCCTGGCCTACAAGGGCTTCTTTTATAACTTCACCATGTTTAAGGTGCTTATCTACAATTTCTTGTGCACGGGCGGCATCTACATAGCCATAACGAGTGCCTTCTCCCATAGCCTGATCTCCACGACGCACCTCTACCACCGGCTCTGCATAACAATTGCCATAGCATCCTGTCGGGACAACTTTAACATTGGTAAGGCCTTCCTTTTTAATGCCTTCCACAATAACATCCATGACCTGATCTGCACCAGCTGCGGTACAGCAAGTAGCCATACCGACGACTACAACCAACTCGTCACTTTTGCCTAAAGCGCCTGTTTGGGCTTTTTGACGTAAGGCCTTAAGCTCGTCCCATGATTTTACTCTATCTGCCACACTAAGACCTCCTTTTATTCGGCACCATCTTTTTCAAGATATTCTTCTACTATTCCCTTAACATCTGCAGTGCCTACACGACCATATACTTTGTCGTTGACCATAACCACTGGGGCAAGGCCGCAAGCACCTACACAACGCACTCCGTCAACGGTAAAAAGGCCGTCTTCTGTAGTCGCTTTAATCTCGACATTAAGTTCCTTAGCAAATTCTTTAAGCACCGCTTCGGCGTTGCGAACATAACAAGCTGTTCCCATACACACATTGATACGATACTGACCGCGCTTTTCCATAGAAAAGAGCGAATAAAAAGTAGCTACCCCATAAACCTTAGCAGCCGGTATTTGCAGCTTTTGAGCAATATACAGCTGCACTTCCTTAGAAAGGTATCCGTAGGTTTCTTGTGCCTTGTGCAAGGTTGGAATCAGTGCGCCATTTTTGTCAGTCAAGCTGTCCAAAAATGCATCCACCTCAGGAAAAGCAACATCAACGGTTGGTTCTACCGCAGGTTGAGCCATGCCAAATCCTCCTTTTTTGGTTCTACATTTTGCGAGATATACTCACACAATCCTTCTTATTCTACCATTATTGCTTTAGAATTTAAACCCCTTGAGGCAACTTAATAAAAATCCGAGTACCATCGTCAACTTTGCTGTCAATCTCCATCGTCCCATCATGATATCTAACAATCTGTCTGACTATAGAAAGCCCCAGCCCTGCGCCACTCGCCGTTATACTTCCGGAATAATCTCCCCTATAAAAACGTTCATAAACCCGATGCTGTTCCTCTTTGGGGATGCCAATACCTGAGTCACTTACATTGATGTAGGCAAAACCATTTTTTTGAGATACCGCTATTCTTACCCAGCCCGCCGGTTTATTATAACGGATAGCGTTAGAAACCAAATGAACAAACAGCGCACCAATCAACTCCCGATTGCCATAAATCGGACAGGGCGAATCTGCTAAACCCAACTCAATTTTATTTTCTATTGCCGTAGGCCGCATAATTTGTACTGCAACAGCGGCTTCTTCAGAAACATCAAACTGCTCAAACCCCTCACCTGCACCCATGTCATCAAGCTTGAGCTGGAAAAGAATATTTTCTACCATGCCTATCGTTCGATGAGCTTCGCCTTCAATTTTTTTAGCAAAATCGTTTATATCAGCCGCTTCCAGCTGGCCCTTGCCTAAGATTTCTGCAAGACCAACTATGTAATTTAGAGGCTGGTTAAGTTCTTTGGCTATATTTGCAGTAAATTCGTTATGCGCCTTTTCTTCTGTCTGATGCTCCGTAACACCTGTCATTAAAATAATAGCACCGTGATCTATTGATGGAATAAATGATATACGGTATGTCTGTTCAATTTCAATATCCATCTGGCAGGCTTGGCCTACTAACACCGCATTTATTTTATCCAAAAAGGAAGCGTCACTAATTAATTCGCAAATATTTTTATCCTGCCAATTTTCAGGCATATCAAATACATTCCGAGCCTGTGGGTTTGCCATAACCACCGCTCCTGAGGCATCTAACACAACAAAACCTTCTTGACTACCATCAAAGATGGAGTTAAGTATCTCTATTTTTTTTGAAAGCCCACTTATTTGACCCTCCATCTGATTTTTCAACTGATCAAAATTGTCCTGCGTCAAATTGTTTCCAAATAAAGATGATAGCTTAAAAGGTTTTTTATCCATATTAGATTCTCCTCACTGCTGTTATCTTTTGCCGTAATTTCATTGTGAATATATCAAGCGGTAATACAAAAGTCAATTTGAAAATTTTACTTTAATAAGTTACACCAATCCTACACAAGATACTTGATGAGGTGATTTTATGAAAAGGATATTAAATAGATTTTCATCATTTTCTTTAGCATTAGTCTTTACACTAATCTTGGCTTTATTTTTCTCCAATCATGTTTTTGCAAGCAACTGGGGGTTACATTTTCCCGGAAAAGGAGAAAGACCAACAGGCAACGCCACCGCAGAATATCTGGCACAATATGATGCATACTTTATCGGTGCAGAAGAAGATAAAGTGATATACCTGACTTTTGATGCCGGCTACGAAAATGATCTGACAGCTGGGATATTAGATACTTTAAAAAAGCACGAAGTACCTGCTGCCTTCTTTTTAGTAGGCACATATATCAAAAATAACCCCGAGCTTATTAAACGCATGGTAGAAGAAGGCCATATCATCGGCAACCATACCATGTCCCACCCCGATATGAGCAAGATAGGCGCAAAAGAATCCTTCTTGAAAGAGCTATCGCAAGTAGAAGCACATTACAAGGCCATAACTGGAAATGATATGCTTAAATTTTATAGGCCGCCAAAGGGAATATACAGCGAAGCTAATTTAAAACTGGCTAAAGAGCTGGGTTACAAAACAATATTTTGGAGTGCTGCATATAAAGATTGGGTGGATGGCAGCCAGCCATCAAAAGAAGAAGCATTTTCTAAGTTAATACCAAGAGCGCATCCCGGAGTGGTCATTCTCCTTCACAACACATCCAAAACAAATGCCCTTATCTTAGACGAATTATTGACACGCTATAAAGATATGGGGTACAGGTTTGAAGACCTGCATCATCTTGTAGAAAATCAACCACAAAAACAGCCATCGAGTGAAATCACTTGATGGCCGTTTTATATTGAACCTGCTTTTCCAATCCAGTATAATAAGCATGGCAAATTACTTGTTGGTAAACGAAAGGAAAGGTGTTAGTTATGGAAGGACGTTGGGAACTTGCAGTAGATACGCCTATGGGCCGGAGGGTTTTAGACCTTGATTTGAAAGTAAGCGGCAACGAGGCATTTGGAACACTTAACACAGACATGAATAACAACGTACAAATTGTAGACGGAAAAGTAAATGGTAATGAGCTTACCTTTTCTGCTTTCCTAAACACACCTGCTGGTGCAACAAACACGATGACCACTGTGAGAATAAGTGACGATACCGCAACTGGTACTGTCTCAACTTCATTTGGTACATTTAGTGTTAACGGGTTAAAAAAATAATACCCTACACAAAGACAGAGGATCAGTTGGTTACTCAGCGTAACCAACTGATCCCTTTTTTATTTTACTACTCCGTCATTTTATTAAGCCACACCACCATCAGTGTCCCTGCCCCTGGCTCACTAACGGCTGAAATCCGTCCCCCATGTGCCTCCACAATTTCCTTGGCAATAGCAAGTCCCAATCCTGTGCCGCCCATTGCTCTTGATCTGGCTTTATCTACCCGGTAAAACCGCTCAAAAATACGAGGCAAATCTTCTTTGGACATACCCATACCATAGTCCTGAATCAATACCCGATAATATTGACCCATCTCTTCCAACGTTACTTCTACTTTTGATCCGGCTGGACTGTATTTAACTGCATTGGATATAATATTAACCAGCACTTGATTCATACGGCTGGGAGCGGCTTCTATAAAATATGGTCTATCCGGCTCGCTAAAAATAATCTGCTGTTCCTTTTCCTGAGCCGCTACCAAGCACTGTTTTACCGCCATTTTAGTAAGCCCTGCCAAATCCACTGCTTCTTTTTCCATATCCATCGGGTTATCGTCATCCAGCCGAGAAAGCTCCAGCAAATCGGTCACCAATAGCGACATCCGCTTAGCTTCTGCATCAATTACACGCAAAAAACCTTCTGCTGTATTCGCATCTTCTAATGCCCCGCTTAACAAAGTCTCTGCATAACTGCACACAGAAGCAAGGGGTGTCCTCAGTTCATGAGATACGTTAGCGACAAACTCCCGGCGCATATTATCAAGGCGGGCATGTTTTGTAATATCCCTGAGAACAATAACAAAACCGTCTACTGCTCCCAACTTATTTGTATAGGGAGAACAATTTGCAGTAATATAACGGTTACCCTTATCCCCCATCGCTATGGTCGCTTCCAACAATTGATCTGACGTGAGATTGGCTACCTCTTCTAAATCAAATCCCAAACGTGGCAACATCTCTTCAAGGGGCTGTTGGTCTAAATTATCAAATTGCAAAAGTGTATTTGCTGCACTGTTGACATGCGTAATACTTCCTTCGGCATCATAGGCCAAAACCCCATCCGTCATATTATGAAGTACTGCCTCATGCTTATTTTTTTCCAAAGCCAAGGCCGACACCATTGTGTTGAGTTCTTTAGCCATATGATTAAAGCTTTCTGTCAACTGGCCAATTTCATCTCTACTGTGTACTGCCATTTCTTTATCCAAATGGCCTTGGGCTATCTCCTTAGCCTGACGTGTCAGGCCTACTATGGGGCCGCTTAAGGTACTGGCAAATAAAAACCATAACAAAACCGTTATAACCAGCGCCACCAGCACCATCATAACAATCGATGTCGTTAGCCGTGCAAGCTGTGCATTCATTGGGCCGGCACTCATACGGGTATATACTATATATGAAGCACCGCCTCGCTCCACTGGCATTGCATAAACGATCCATTCCTGCTCTATTCCATTAAGGTTAGGGCTTCGGATTCCAGTTGCAAAGCCTTCTTCCCCTGCAATCGCAGCAATAACTGCTTCGTCATTAAAATTTATATTAATACCCCTGCCTCTAAATTCCTCCGGGGCAATAAGTATACCGGTTGCACTCAATATGACTTGCTCAATATCCTGAACACCCGCAGGCATTCCACCAAAAGCCCCAAACTGATCTATCCATTCGCCAAGTTCAAAGGGCTGCACAATCTCTGCATTTACAAATACAGCCCGGTTCATCAATTGCTCCCGGGCATTATTTATTTCATTATCACGAACATCTAACAACATAAAAGTACCGCTGACACTCATAACCATAAGTATAACAGCAGCACAGATGGACACCATCTTAATACGTATACTAATCATTTATATTCCTCATAAAATGATATCCTACACCACGTTTAGTCAATACATACTGGGGATCATTTGCATCTACTTCAAGCTTAGTACGTAACCGCCTGATTGTTACATCAACAGTACGCAAATCTCCTAAATATTCGTACCCCCACACATTTTCCAGCAAGTTTTCCCGGGAAAACACCTGATCGTTTTGGGTAGCCATGTATTTTACCAGCTCAAATTCTCGGCGGGTAAGTTCAATTAACTCGCCATCTCGGCGGACTTCATACATATCTGGATTAATCGTTAAGCTTCCAAAAGTTAAAATAGAATCCTTTTCACCAGTACTTGCTGCTGACTCACCTTTAACCCCTCTGCGACGAAGGTTGGCTTTAACACGAGCAACCAATTCTTTTACACCAAATGGTTTGGTTACATAATCATCCGCACCAAGTTCAAAGCCCAGCACCTTATCCACTTCCTCAACCCTGGCAGTCAGCATGATAACAGGTACCTGAGACGTTTCTCTGATGCGCTGACATACTTCGTAACCATCCAGCTTTGGCATCATAATATCCAAAAGGATCAAATCCGGCTCCTTAGACATTGCAAGCGCTAACCCTGCCTCACCATCATAGGCCTCTATAGTCTCGTAGCCTTCTTTTTTTAAATTGTAAGCCACTATATCTACTATATTTTTCTCGTCATCTACAATAAGAATTTTTTCCATGGCTTTATCTCCGATCTATTGACACATCCATTGTCCCTACCTCGACGATTTCCTCTTCCATTTCCCGTATAACTCTGGTAGACATAATCTGCTCCGGCTCGGTTTGCACGCCGTTTACTCGTATAATGTGCACTACAGTCTCCTGCTCGCCTTCAACCCCTGCCTGAATCACCTGAGAAAATGTATTAACTTCACCAGGATTCTCTAACGTCTCAGTTATGATAGGAATTGACGTAGTACGAGTTTCAACTTTAACCGTACGTACAGACAATAACGGCCGATATGATTGTATTTGCAGCACATCTCCTACCCGTAATATACTATTTGCATTAAAATCAGGATTGTCATTAAAAAGTTGAGTCAGGGTAATGTTATGACGAAGCGCTATCCCCCCTAAGTTATCCCCAGCCTGTACAATATACGTATCCTCTATCACAGTCCTTACATCTAATTGATGCATAAGCTGCTGGACAGCCGATAAAGCATCCTCTGGGACAGTCGCTGATACCAATCGCAAATCTTCTACAAACTCAATCAAATAGTACTCGTCAGCACTCCCTTGTAAAAAAGGTGATTGAAGCCGCCAAATCACTTCCTCAGCTTCACTTTCAGTACGTAATACACCCATTCTATTACCATTTACTTCTATCGCGGTACCAATTATCTGAAATGACAAAGTAGCCGCCAGCTGCTCAATAGCCTCATTAAGGGGCAAGATATCACGAGAAGACCCACTTGCAGGGCGGAGCGTAATAAACTCATCCACTTGCAGCCTAGCATTTTCCCGTGCTTCCATCCGGCCAATTACCTCTGCTCTAAAAGCAGCTTCGTTAAGTTCTTCGGTATAGCTAATATATCCAAAATGTTCTTCTCCCAGATATATAGCCATGGAATTTTCGCCCGTTACAAACCGCCCTAACAAAGATATCAACGACACAACCAAAATTAAGGCAGCACCTAGGGTTAATATCCGTCGGGAGTTTTTGCGCACAAAACGATAAGCCCTATTCACTTTCCGCTGAAATGATGAAGGCTTCGAAGCAGTTTTCTTTATCACTTTCGGCTGACTTTGAAAGGGCTGCTGTCTATCTCTAGCAGGCTCTTTGACTGTAACAGGCTGGACTACCTTAACCAGCGGCTTCACTTGTTTAATGCGTTTCCCTTCTGAAACAGGCTCTGGTTTTCGCTTTTTAGAAGGTTCCTGGGAACTTTGTGCTTTCATGGGTTTTGGCAAAGGTTTAAAATCTGACATATCCTCACCTCCTGCCCCTTAGCGGGTACTAGGGTAAAAAAGTTATCGACTGGGCAGTATCACTGTCAGGCTGCATGACTATATAAATCCGTTGTTGATTCCTAAATCTGCTAAAATCTATTATCCGGCCTGTCGCTGTATCAATGGTATTGCCATCCACACGTATGGTCTGACGGCCTGCTTCATCCACACTTACCACTATGGTATGACCATGCCGCAAAGATTGTATTTGACCTATAAAGCTGGCATTAGTCGAGACCGAAACATCAGCACCACCTAAAACAACTAGCTCATATATTTCACGGCTTTCTAAAGACAATTGCAACTCCATACCTAAACGCAGGTAATATACATCATATATCTCCGGAAGCAAAGCCAGACTGACATAAACACCATCAGACCTTCTTACCGTCAAAGTACTAAGGTTTTCAGTGATATGCAACTCAGACAATCCAACCTGCCCGCTAGAGCGGCTTCCCTGCGCTTGGATAGATGCTAATTGCCCCATTTTGATCTGAGCAACGATTGCATCGCCAATGCGTAAATCTGACCATTCCTGTGCTGTACCATTTCTGACAATAGAAAGATCATCCGTTACAAAAAATGTACGTCTGTTGCCGCCGATATCCTCAATCACTAAAGCAGGCGTTTCATTTACAAAATGGCGGCTGACTAAATTGCCTTGGATATTATTTGCGTCCACTTGCTCAGTTTGCACACTTCCCCCTGAACCTTGCACAGGGATAGTTACAACATC
>Ga0123355_10002757_pt1 | contig 24918 bp, 16 predicted proteins | sample TergutEmb28metaG_3_FD_89872 | JGI IMG/M metagenome (GOLD analysis project Ga0123355, IMG submission 89872) | Embiratermes neotenicus P1 segment gut microbial communities from Petit-Saut dam, French Guiana - Emb289 P1 | ecosystem: Host-associated > Arthropoda: Insects > Digestive system > Gut ...
CATGTTGAAGATTTAGCGCAAGACTTGAATGATGACGGTTTCATTAACGTTTTAGATCAAGTTTTGTTGCTTAACAACTTCTTGCAAACGAACAGAATGATCGATTGGACTACTTTGCCTTAAAGGTGCCTAAGATAATGATTATATGTCAATAATTATATAACATTAGATAGCCATGTAAAAGCTTAAAATAAAACTAAGAAAACCATATCCATAAAATATTGGATATGGTTTTCTTGTTTCGCCGGTATATATCGTGTTAATCTATAATTATAATATAAAATTTTTCAATTTATTTAGTTATCACAACAGTGCCGGTATCAGCGTCCCAACCAACGTCTGCGCCGATAGCTTCCGCTAACATTCTAACAGGCATTAGCGTTCTGCTTTCAACAATCATAGATGGCATGTCGAAATCTGATATTTTACCATTAACCGATATATCATAACTGCCGATAACATGAATTACGCTCATATTTTCAGTCGTAAGAATGGCGGCATTAGTTTCTTCCTCAAAATCTACAACCATTCCGAGAGCTTCCGCAAGAGCGCGTAGCGGAACCATAGTTCGTCCGTTTATCAGTTGAGGCGCAACATCGAAAACTTGAACCACACCGTTAATTGTCACGGTAACTTCGCTAGCCGTTGAAGCTGTAATATCCCCCATAGTAATATCCCCATACCATCTCATATCATCGTCAAAACCTAAATAATCAGATCCGTATCTTATGTGAAGAGTGGGCGATACTAGCGTGCCGTCGCTTTTTCTTCCGTCTTCGTCAAGCTCAAACATTAGATAGCCGTATCTGTCGTGGATATTTCCGTCAATAATCAGAAATCCGCGAGGCAAGGTTTCTTCATGACTTAACGTCAACATCTCTCTTACATCCGCGTTCAGCGCCTCGATTCTTTCTTCTAATGTCATAGCCGCCGCTCCGATTGTAAATATGCTTAATGCCATAACCCCTACCAATAATACAGAAATAAGTTTTTTCATAAATAATTCCTCCTAAAATAAGTTTTAAAATGTGTTAATTTCATACTCTATACCGCCTACGATAATGCTTTTAATATTCGCGAGTGGTGTAACTTCACGGAAATGTCCGTTAATCTGTTGCCATTCATATTCGCCTGTTCTACCTAAATACTCTTCACCTCTGAATTCGCCGTCAAATAAGCCGAGAGTTCTGCCGTTTACACCGTCAGCCATCATTTCCATAAGCGAAATAGTTTGACCGTCGTTCATAACGAAAGCTATATATCCCGCTCCACTGTCCATAGCATTGTGTCTAACCCCTCTATGCAAAGTCAGGCCAAGCGGACTTATTGAGATTTTCACAACGCCGCCGTTTGGCTGATCTTCAAACGTTAATTCAAGAGTTTCGACGTTAGATTCAGCAGAGATTGTTATATGCTGTCCGTCAATAAAGCGAGAAGTCATCTTTTTCGACTCGCCGACGTCGCTTATCCAAAATGCCCAATATCGAGTGTCGGATGTGTTTCTTTCGAAGATTTCTCTTTCAACAATTACCGAAAAATGACCCTCGAATGAAAATGTTGGAATTAAAATTGAATCGGCGTTCATCAACTCTTGAACCGCTTCGTTATTTCGTCCTCTAAGCGAAACGATTATGAACGTATGATTTCCGTCAGTTAGCAATTCTTCTAACGTCAACTCAAACTGTCTGTTGGAAATGCTTTCGCCGGGTGTTTGCACATGCTCTTGAATAACACTTGAATCGCCGACAAAAAATATTCGCAAAATATCCAAATTTATTGTTGCGGCGAGCACGCTTGTGAAAAGCAGAATTACAATTGTCGCAACTACAGCATATTTATAAAACTTTCGTCTAATATAAACATTCCTCTCTTCCGGAATGACATTTAAAGCATCATTCACGCGTTTTTTGATGTTTGAGACCTTGATGTTCGGGTAAGCATTTTCATTGCGGTCAAGTTCAACTTGGTTCAATAACTTTGTGAGACGTTTGCTCATAAACACTCATTCCTTTCATTAGATTTTTTTAACTTTTGTCTGCCTCGCACAAGGTTGGTTTTGACGGTGGATAGCGGTAAACCCATACTTTCAGCGATATATCTAACCTTTTCTTCATAGAAGTAGTAACGAATAAATATCTCGCTGCTCGGTTCGCCCAGTTCTTTTATCATGCTCAAAATAGCGGTGCTTTGCTCTTGCTGCTCGAACGACACGTGCGGTTCGTTTTCGTATGTAGCCGCTGTATAATCTTCGAGTGGCAAATGATACTTTAATCCGCGTAATTTGTCTTTCGCGCTATTTCTTGCCAACGTTCCCAAATATGTTTTTATACTTCCTTTGGAATAATCCAAATTTGACGAATTTCGCCAAAGAGAAATAAAAACAGAGGAAACGACTTCTTCAATATCTTCCTGCGCCATTGCTTGCCCGATGACGTTATATACAACAACACTGACATACGGAGTATATTGCTTTATGGCTTTTTCAAGCGCGCCGCGCTTTTGATTGCGCAAACTTTCTAAAAGCTTTTGTTCGTTCATAAAGATTTAATCACCACCTTGTTAGGATTTGTTCTTATACTATCAAGAAAATTACCGGTATTTTCTTTTGCGCTAATATATACGTAAAAAAATTTAAAATGGTTTCAAAATTTTCAAATTTATTTTTTATTTAATTGTAACGCCTCTTTCCTCTTTTGTAAAGGCGAGATTTGCAGTATAATGAGATAGATAGAGCGCAAAAGCTTCAAACATCATTAGTTGAATTTAAAAAAGCATTAGTGTATACAATAATAACTCATATTCCGGAAAAACAGCGGCGGACAAATCCTTCGTTGTTTTTTGATATTGGAAGATTGAATTGCATTTTTCTATAAAATATGATAAAATAAGATATAATTAAAACAAATAATTAAAGGAATTGATATAGAAATGACAAGAAAATTTGCGACTATTTTACTAATACTTATTATGCTTGTTTCTGTTTATATACTGCCTGTGTCAGCAGGCAACACTATAGACAGCAACTATTTTGAATTGAATATTTTAACTTCTACGTTAGGCGAACCTGTCGGAATGCAAGGCTTTTTCGGGGATTACGCTATAACCGATTTTAACGAACAGATTGAAATTTATGTTCAATTCGCAACTCCGTCCGCCGTTGCTTTACGACTTATGCAAGAGCGCGGAATTTCGCATATTCTTCCTCGAGGAAGATTGGTTGGCTCTTTTGAGCAACAAGCATTATCAGCCCACGCTGTGTTTCAACAGCAATTGGCTCGAATTCCAATACCGTTTTCGGGAAATGGCGGAATTGAAATAATTGACGAGCATTATAGCCTGTTTAACGGCGTACTTATGAGCGTTCCCGGAAATATGGTGGAAATGATCGCTGAATTGCCCGAAGTTTACGGAGTATTTCCGAATGCAATGTTTCATGTTTTGCCATACGAGCAAACGATAAATGATCATTATTATTATGAAGTCAACGCTTATGTCGAAAATGTTTACGAAACAACAGATTTGTTTGTTGTAAACCCTGATTTTATGCTAGAAGTTCGCGAGCTTTTTGATACTGATTATATTCACAATGAAATAGGAATTACAGGAGCCGGCGTGCGCGTTGCCGTATTGGATACAGGGATTCAACATGACCATCCCGAATTTATAAGATTTCAAGACGAAACCGGACGCATACGCGGTTGGCAACGTAGTAATAACTCGATTTCAACCAATATAAGTCTCCGCCACGGCATAAGAGCGCACGGAACAGCCGTCTCTGGCGCGATTGTCGCTGTTGCTCCGGGAGTGGAACTTTGGAATTATCGCGTCAATATTTCAGGCGTCGGAGGTTTAAGCACTCTTGCGGCGGTTGAAGCGGCGCATGCGGATGGAATGGATATAATGAACCTTAGTTTCGGCGAAATGTTCTCGTTTGGTCCGTTCACTTCGCACAGACCGATGTTTAGCGCAGTAAACTTAGCGGTTTTAGATGGAATTATCGTCGTGGTAAGCGCCGGAAACGACGGATGGCTCGGAATGTTTAGCGTTAGCGCGACCGCGACAAGTTCGCTTGTAATTTCGGTCGGAGCCGGAACTTTAGGCGGGCGAGGAGAAACGCTTGATGCGCTTGCGAGTTTTTCGTCAAGAGGCCCTTTAGAAGAAACGTTTCATATTAAGCCTGATATCGTTGCGCCGGGAGTTCAAGTTTATACAACGGATATTTACAGCGGATACAGACCGGTAGACGGAACATCTTTTTCGGCGCCTGTAATTGCCGGTGTTGCCGCGTTGTTGCTAGAACAATCTCCAAACGCAACGCCGTTTGAAATCAAAGCAAGAATGATGAACACCGCTCGTCCGCTTGAAATTCTTGAATATAACAATCCATTCTTTGTTGGCGCCGGATTTGTTGACCCGCTTGCGGCGCTTTTAAGCGAAACGCTTGTAACGACCGAGCATTATGTTCCGCTTACCGCAGTTCGTGAAGATCCGTGGGAATTGCAAACAATGGCTTCATTAAATTTCGGTCACGCAAACCCAGCCGAGCAAGCAGGAACGCCGACAATTCCTATAACAATCGCAAACAATGGCGATGTTGCGAAAACATATACCATTGATTATGAATTTACCAACAACCCGCATGGCGGCGCAGGAATTGACTTTTCTCAAACTTCGATAACGGTTGGACCGGGCGAAACTGCTGAATTTACTGCCGCTGTTACTTTCGGCAAATACGCAAGCGGTTATATTCAAGGTTACGTTAATATTAAAATCGACGCAAATATAATTGCGCGAGTACCGTTCGGAGTTGTCACTCCGTTTTTGTCAAATGACTTGTTGGCATACGGACAGTTTCCGGCGGCAGATTGGAACGAATCCGGCGCCGAATGGGTGTTGCACGGAGATGGACTTTTTATAGTCGAAAGCGGATTAATTGGGATCTGTGATACTGAATTCCCTTCATATTTTGCTTACCTTCGTTATATTCGGCGAATTATTTTTACAGGACCAATTGTTACAGGAGATTCCTTAGAGGGACTTTTCTTTGGAATGGAAAATTTGGTATCTATAACAGGGTTGGAACATTTTGACACAAGTCAAACAACGAATATGTCTACGATGTTCGGGCTTTCGCCTAATTTGATTTCTGTTGATTTGTCAAGCTGGGATGTCAGCAATGTGACAACCATGGATTGGATGTTTTCGTTTGCGGAAAATTTGACGCATGTTTATGTATCGGGTTGGGATACAGGCAATGTAATAGATATGAACAGCATGTTTTTGTTTGCGAATAGTTTAGAATATTTGGATATATCAGGCTGGGATACAGGCAATGTGACGGATATGGGCAACATGTTTTGGGGCGCAAGGAATTTAACAAAACTTGATGTGTCGAATTGGAATGTCAGCAATGTAACTAACATGTTCTCGTTATTCTCGGATACAGGTTTAACAAGTCTTGACTTATCAAATTGGTACGTTCGAAATGTGCAGGATTTCGGAGCGATATTTGCCAACTCAACTGAATTGACGGAATTAGACCTGTCAAATTGGGATATTTGTATCGATTCCAGGTGGACAGATGCTTTTGCCCGGAATTATTCTTTGCGAAAAATGACGTTAAGTGAAAGTTTTCAAAGGAGTGCATTATCGGGGCTATCTGCTGTGCCAAACAACTATCAATTTACAGGTTATTGGCAAAATGTCGGCATAGGAACGGTCGAGAATCCTCAAGGCGAGTTTGAGTTTAGTTCAAGCGAGTTAATTGCAAACTTTGACGGCGAAACAATGGAAGACACTTGGGTCTGGCAGCCTGTTAACCGTTCGCCTATGTCCCCCAACCTTTCCATTCACGATGATTATATAATAAGAAATATTTATATAACAAACAGTCGAATTTCTTTTAGCATAACAAATTTGAATAATACACGGCAAAATTTACACCTTATTGCGGCGAGATATGATGACGACGGAGTGTTGCAACAGGTCGAAGTGACAAGAGTTCGAGTTCCTGGAAATTTTAGCTTAACAACGATTAGAATTCCCGAATGGTTTGACGTAAACGATGAAAATTCGAAGCTTATGTTATGGGAAGCCGGAACGATAGCTCCGATAATAATACCTGTTTCAAATGAATCATAGCGATGAAAGTTAACCGCAGAATGCGTTAGGAAACGGAATAGAAATAAGTCTTAAAAAGCTACAAGAACGATGTCCCCAATTCAGGAATATAATTGGTTATATTATTGAATTCACAAATCGTGAGGGGGATATTTAAATGACTAAAACAACTATCGCACGAAAGGCTCTCGCATTACTGCTAATAATTGCAATAATCCTCGCAACGACATTGACGGCAATGGCATCAACATTAGGCTATTGGGAAAGATATGATGTAGACGATAGTTTTGGTGGCTCGTCCAATCGTGAAGACCTTTTCGGATTCGAAATCACTCTGACATCAGACGATTTTTCCTACGTATCGGGCGAATTTTCCTTCAATGATGACGGCGGAGATTTCATATCGATTACATTTGATTTTTTCGGTGGCGGAGACAGCGTAGTTACTGATAACGGCGACGGAACCGCCACGGTTAGTTATTTAAGCGAAACGCCAATTTACAGCAATGCGTTGTATTGGACGTTTTTTGACTTGCATATAATAATTAACTCGGGCGAATTTAGCTGGACAACTCTTACATTTTGGGGAGAAAGCGGCGAATCAATTGCCGAATTTGAGTTGGGAGATTTTAGATTTTTCGGTCCTGCCAACCCCGGAGTTGGAACGCTGATAGTAAACGGAACTTATTACGATGATTATTTTGCTGCGCAAGACGCAGTATATATTCTGCTTCAAACTGAAGATGTTACGGTTGAGGGCGAGTGGTTCGGCGTAAGTTCTTCATTTGTGATGGATATTCCCTCGAGCAGAACGGTGACGTGGGAAACGACACAATTTTCCGGCTCTCCGGATGGGGATAATGCGCTGATACAGCTTATAGGAAGCGGAACTTTCATATTTGACGGCGAAATTGCCGCTTATAACGGTTTTGGTATTAGAGGTAGCGGTGATATAATAATCAACGGCGGTCTTATTGAGGCATACGACGGTTTAGCGGCTATTGAAAATAGTAACGGCACTGTAACCATTAACGGCGGCGGAATTGTAACTAATAATTTGGCGCATAGAACCATTGGCGCAGGTAATAGTAGTAGCGTAACAATGACCGACGGACAAATTATAAACAACGGTTGGAATGGCATTGCTGACGGTCCTGCCGATATAAGCGGCGGCGTAATTTTTTCCTACGGAGATAATATCTATGACCTTTTTGAGGAAACTCCTACAATTTCGGGTGACGCTGTAATTATATGGTGGAACGGTAGGGCATTAAATTGGTATCCGGCGGGCGCAACCGTCACCGTAAATGAGGATATGGACGAGATAACGTATTCATACAACCGAAATAGCGGAACAATTCCGGTAATGCTCCCTCCGCTTGACCAAGGTTTTGGAACATTAATTATCAATGGAGATGAATACTCGGATTATATAGAAGCGCAAAACTCTGCAAATGCTCGATTGGAAACCGGGGACGTCACGGTTGCGGGATATTGGAAAGACGCAATCGAGTCGTTTAGAATAGAGATTCCCTATGACAGAACGGTATTTTGGGACGCGGAAATTTCCGGAAATCCCGGACAATGGGCGGGATTGCTAGAAATTTCCGGCGAGGGGATTTTCCAACTAAACGAATCCGGCAAAATTGCCGTTTTCGGCATGGATGCCAAAGGTATTCAAGGCTACGGTGATATAATAATCAATGGCGGAAGTGTTTTCGCAGGTTCCTGCGCCGAATCGGTTATACAAAGTTGGACCGGCTCCGTATCCATTATCGATGGCAGAGTTGAGGCTTACGGATTAAGACATTACGCCGTTGTAGTCGGCAGTAACAGTAGCTTAACAATGACCGGCGGACAGATTATAAACCACGGCGACAACCCTGTTATTTACGGCGAAGCCGATATAAGCGGCGGTGTAATTTTCTCTTATGCGAGCAGTATGGATGATATGTTCGGCGGAATTCCCGTTTTCAATACTCCGACAGGCAACGGAATCATCATTTGGTGGAACGGATATGCTTTAAATTGGTCGCCGCCGCAAGCGGAAGTTAACATCGTCGGCGATACAATTGAATATTCATATGACGCAAATGAAGGTTGGTTCTATATAAATTTTTCATTAAGCGACGAAGTTACCAAAGGATATCTTATAGTTAACGGAGAGAAATTCTACAATTTGAGAGACGCCGCAAGTGAAATAGCGTATTTATTGTGGGATGAAAAAATAGACGTTTTGGTCGAAGGTGAAATGTGGTGTAAAAACGTACCTGCTTTAGATATTTACATACCGCTCGGCAGAACTGTAGAATGGCAAGCTAATCTAACCACATTCGGTTATGCAGATGTTGTTATCTTACGCGGTGAAGGAACATTTCATATGACAGGCGGACTTATTTCGCAAGATTATTTGAACGCTGACGATGCGATCTGGATGGCAAGCTATGATGTTAAGCTTATCATCGACGGCGGAATTGTAAGTTCGATCGGCTCTTACGCGATTTGGAGCGGCGTTGATATGGAAATCAAAAGCGGCGCAGTGTTCGGCATTGGTGATAGCGAAAGAGAAATTTTCCGCGGCGGAAGTTACACGCTTAGCGATAACGGCATAATTATATGGTGGGACGGCTATACTTTAGATTGGTCCCCGGCGCAAGCGTCAGTCAACCTAAACGGCAATATTATAAATTTTTCATATAACGGCAACGCCGGTTCGTTCCCTGTAAGCCTATTCGACGCAAACGTCACGGAAATTTTGTCTGTCGTTCCTGATTTTGGCAACGACGCTATATCAATAGATTTGAGTCGCGATTTAATAGGTGAAGAGGTTTTATTCATCGCAATCTTCGATGATGATGTAATGTTGGAATATCAGATGATGATACAAGGCGACGATTTATACGATATCCACTTCAACAATTTTCAAGAAATGAACGAAATCAGAGTTATGTGGTGGCAAGACATAATCACTATGAATCCCCTATGCAGAGTATATGAGGTGCCTTTATTGTAAATTGTAAATTAAAAAAGGCTTGAAACATTATGTTTCAAGCCTTTTTTTATCGCTAAGTTTAATTATGAAAATTTTTATGCAAAACATTGAAAAATTTTTATGCAAATGATATAATGAGAACAAAATATAATGAATATTAGCAGGGTATTATTAGGGAAAGGTGAACCCTTATGGTTCTTTGCCGCTTTGGCATAGATCCGAAATCCTATGGGATTTGAGGAAAACAAAAATGTAGAAATGCGTAGGAGGGAAACATATGACCAAAACACTGAAAAAGATAATAAGCGGAATGGCTATCGTTTTTATGTTGGCGTCTTTATTAAGCAGTCAATTTGCGTCTGCCGCCCCGGAAACAGAAGGTCCGACCATGCATCACATGCGTTCAGAAACTGCAAATTTAAGATATGTGCTCACTTTACCTGCCGGCTTTGACGCGGAAGGAGAACAGCGACCTCTTATAGTTTTTCTTCACGGTTCAGGGCAACGCGGCATTGATTTGGAATTAGTTGAACGCGTAAGTGTAGCTCAGGTTTACGATGCAATGGAAAATTTTCCGTTTGTTACAATCTCACCTCAATGCCCGCCATATCTTAATTGGTATATTCGCTTGGATTCGGTGGTTATTTTGATTGAAGAAGCAATACAAAATTATAACATCGACCCCGACAGAGTTTATCTTACAGGGGTAAGCATGGGCGGTCACGGGGTTTGGGCGTTAGCGTTTGAACACCCCGAAAAATTCGCGGCAATCGCTCCGATATCGGGTTTTGGAACTTTTCCTGATTTTTCAAACTTCATAGATATTCCTGTTTGGGCGTTTCACGGCGAAATTGACTCTACCGTTTCACTTGCATTGGGACAAGCGCCGGTTAACGCTTTAAGAGAAGCCGGCGGCAATGTCGAGTTTACAATTGTTCCGGACAGAGGACACGATATCGCGGATAGCGTATTCAATAATGCGGCATTGTACGAATGGTTTTTAACTCATATAAGAAGCGGTACGCCTGCTCAAACATCTCGCCCTGAAATTACGCCTAAAATAATAGATATGCCTGCTTCGCGGATTGCGTACGTTAGAGCATTTGGAGAAACCGGCCGAGAAACAGCGATAAATACGATAAGAGCATTTTCGGCGGAAAACAATCTAATCGGGCAGTATTTTGGGTTTAATATCACACAAGATGCGTCGGGAGAAGTCCATGGATTTGAAGCGTGGGTTATACTTGACAGTGAAGATGTTTCCCCAACCGATAATGTAAACATTAAAAATTTCAATGGCGGAAGATTTGCGGTTTATCCCGCATGGTTTAATCCTGATTTCAGTCGGCATGGTTGGGAAAGTATACAAAGATGGGCAAGATCCGGGAATTACCAAATAGGCATTAATGCCGAGATGCAAGAGTTGCTATTTGATGATGAAGGGGTTCAAATCGGCTATAATTTTTATGTGTCTATTGAACCCCGCGATGATTTAAGAAATATATTAATCGGTATAGCGGATTATGGATACTCCGAAACCGGTCTTTGGCAACCTTTTGGCTCTATGAGGACGAGTACTGCTACAGGTGACGCAAGGAATTACGCTCAATGGACGCCTAATATTCAAATGCAAGGATTTTATAGAGTTTCTGTTTTAAGACCGTCTCATCCTATGAGCGACCCGTTTGCACGGCTTGATATCACATTCAGCGGCGGTGCTGATACTTTGTTTATTGATTATACCGTCGGGTATCTTGAATGGGTGGAGCTTGGCATATACAGATTTGATGAAGGAAGAAACGGATATGTAAGGGTTAGCGGAACTTCGCCAGACAGATTCGTGCGTGCGTCGTCTATGAAGTTTGAATTTGTTGAAGAAATTTATGAATTTGCCGATACCCCGGGACATTGGGGAGCTCATAGCATTCGCAATCTCACACACAAAGGCATTGTGTCCGGTTTTGGTGACGGAACATTCAGACCTGAAGCAAATGTCACTATTGACCAATTTATACGAATGATTGTAACGTCGTTAGGGCATCAACTTGAAAACGGCGAGGAATATTGGGCAAGTCCGTTTATTGATAAAGCGATGGAGCTTGGAATTATCAATGATGGCGATATTGAAGATTTTACACTCCCCATAACTCGGGGGCAAACGGCTCAAATGCTAGATAAAGCGACAAATTACAATGTTGAAATTGGCGCGTTGATAACAGATTTGGACAGACCGAACGATAATATGACGAGAGCAGAAGGCGCGGAGGTTATTTTCCGGTTGATAAATCCGGGCAGAAGGATACAGCTTAATTTACCTATTATGCAATTTTAAAAATGCAAGTATAACAATTTGAATAGGAAATTAAACAAAACGTAAAATACCCATTGACATTCATAATCCAAGAGGCTCAAATATCAACAGGTATTCCAACTCTGTTTAACTTTTTGCATCTTTTGCCAAACTTTTCTGCTTCGACGTTAGAAATACGGCTGTCATTATTTCCATGCGTAATTTATACTTCTGCTCAACGGGCTCATTGTTGCGGAACATTCCCAAACAAACACGCGCACCCAAGCCGCTACAACTATTGGCATATCAAAGTCATATATTTCTTTGCCCACTTCTATATGTTTCCATTCGGATATATATATTTGTGTGCCTTCGTGGTTAAAAGCCGCAAAAAACACTTTGCCGATATTCGCTCCGAGCAACCCATATGTTTCAAGCGTTACACGTATATATCCATTATATTCCGCAACGCTTGCAATATTTGCGTAAGGGGCAGGAGCATTCACTTCAATCAACACAAATGGAATATCGTTTGATATAGCGTAGTTATGTGCGAATGAGTTATCATAACAATAAATTATCAAAAACGGCAATGGTCGATAGTTTGGAAACCACATATCCCCGGCGTTATGATGAAATGCCTGCCAGTTAATAAAAGTTACATTGTCCGGTATATTTATTCTACGTAGGAATCTACAACCAAAGAACGCCCTTTCGCCAATAGTGGTTACGCCACTTCCAATGACCACGTTATTCAGAAATGGACTGTGTGCGAACATATAACCGCTAATATAGGTCAATCCATCGCCTATAATCGCATAGGTTAGCGATACGTTGTTAGAAAAAGCAAACCTACCAATGTTTGTTATGCTATCCGGGATAACCACGCCGATTAAGTCTAAACAGTGGGCAAATGCCCACATACCAATAGAAATCACACTATCGAGAATGACAACGCTTGTCAAAAACTCGCTACGATAAAATGCAAAATCTTCAATCACAGTAACGCCATATGGGATTGTATACGCTCCTGCCCTTGCCGCAGGGTATTGAATAAGCGTTGTTAAGCTCCTGTTAAACAACACGCCGTCGATACTTGCATAGTTCAAATTATTTTTATCGACTTTAATATATGTCAATGTTGATGTGAAAAATGCTCTTGAACCAAGGTATGTTATGCTGTCAGGAATGGCAACATTAGTAAGTAATGTGTTACGGAATGCCCCACCACCAATAGAAGTTACGCTATTAGGAATGGTTATATTAGTCAAGCCCGCCTCGGCGAATGCGTCCCACTCAATAGAAGTTACGCTATCCGGAATAACAACTTCAGTCAATGATGCATTGTTTTGGAAAGCTCTATTACCAATTGTTTCAACGTTGTTGCCGATAGTCACGTTGACTAGTGATATATTGTTTTGAAAAGCCGCGTTCCCAATCCTGATTACGCTATCCGGAATTACCACACTAGTTAGAGATATATTATTTCGGAATGCCATATCGCCAATCGCGGTAACAAGATACCCGCCAAGCGTATCGGGGATTACAATTTCACTGCCAAGCCCTGTGTAGTCAATTATAGTAGCTTCGTTGTCGGAAACTGTAAATTCAAAAAAACGTTCCCAATACGCACTATCACGCGGCTCCATAATAAAACCAACCGCCGCACCATGCTGATTAACCATCGTATCATTCATTAATTCATACGAAATCCAACCGTAACCACCAACCCCCCAATTCGTGCCCCACGAATTTATAAGCTTAAACGCCGCCTTGTAGTCGCAATAGCCTATAAGTGTAACAGCATGACCGCCTCGAGGGTTGCCGCTTACAACATCAAATATGGGATTCGCCGGGCTTAAATTTTCAAAGTCAGGAAATATCGTAATGCCAATAACAATCCCGTCGCCATCCGCCAAACGCCTCCTCATATTGTCAATTCCACGTATTGTATGCCAACTTGCAATTCTAAATTGCATAGCTTCCGCTCTCTGTTCCGGCGTTGGCTGGGTGCGATAATCGCCTGTAACTTGTGGAAAAGACGCAATGGAGCTTACTCCTTGATCAACAAGTAAACTCATTGCACCGCCAATAGAGATTCCTCGATTTTGCCCACCGTTTAGCTGATTCCACACAAAATACGGGCTAAACAAATGTTTGTCGGTATGCAATCCCCATTCACGTCTGACTTCTTCTTGATGTGATTTTAACGCGTAAGCCACAGCCCAACCAACACAACTATTCAAACTTCCTTGATTTCCGGGAGTAGGAAACATATGTTTTAGGTTGACATAGGACGGCAAATCAGATTCTAACGGCGAACATTCTAATAAATTCGCTTCTATTGCTTTTAAACAATCCCATACTAAGCCTGTTGGCACAAAATCCGGATCATATGCCGTAGAAGACATTGGCGTAAATGCCAGAAACAGGACAAGCATTGAAATAAACGCGCCAAACCTTTTTATTCTCAAACCCCATACCTCCAATTCAATTATATCCACTATTTATGAATAACATTGTATATCAAAAGATCAAATTTTACAAGTAATATATAATAATATTCAAAAATATTTGAAAATTTCAAAAAATTTTAGTTGGTTCAAATATAAAACAAATCAGGAACACTTTTTCCGTGCCCCTGATCGTTTTAAAGAATAACATTAATAATAATGTGATTGATACTATAATGTTATAAGCTATTAAATCGCGCTTCTAACATTCTAAAACTCTCTGCGACGAAGATATATGCAGTGTGTCCGTTAATTCTTATGCCATTCTCATACCATCCGGCAAAGACAAATCCAGCATCGGGAATAGCGTTTAACTCAACCCAATTGCCAAAGAAATACATGCCGCCTCCTGTGATTGTGCCGCCTTCACCCGCTGTTGCAAATATGAAAACAGGCACAGCGGACCCGGTTTGCCTCATAAATCGCGCTTCCAACATTCGAAATTCTTCAGCTATAAAACTATATGTCGAGCCTGCGCCGTTGATTCTTATGTCATCTTCAAACCATCCAACAAAGTCATATCCTACATTAGGTATAGCCGTTAACGTAACTATATCCCCATATTCATGCATTCCGCCACCTGTGGTTGTACCACCCGGTCCTGCTGTTACCATAATGAAAGCAGGCGCGCCTGAACCAGCTCGTCTTAATATGTTATAAGCATTCAGCCGACCACCTGTTATGGCTAAGTTTTCTAATTGAGGCAATCTGTCAACGCCTTCTAATATCGTGTTTCTTACCTGTGCAATAGACAGGCTTGGATACCTGGCTACCACCAAAGCCGCTACTCCTGCTACATGCGGGGCCGCCATCGAAGTTCCGCTTAAAGATGCATACCCGTTTTGATGTGTACTGAGGATGTCTGAACCCGGAGCAAATAAATGAACGCTGGCAGAACCCCAATTTGACCCTGAATTAAGAATAGGATTCCAAATCGATCGATTGTCGTTTTGATCTGTTGAACCAACAACAAGAACGTTCGAAAAGCCTTCAAATCTTGGTCCATATCGCCCAGGGAAGGGAGGGTTGGGGGGATTGTTAGTGTTTGAATTATAATTTCCCGCTGACTGAATGAATAAACCGGTAAAACTTGATACTGCGTCACGAATAGGCTGATTTTCTGCATTATTATAACCAATTACTATGCTGGCATTAAGGATTGGAATATTGTTTATCCTTGCGTGGTTTACAGCACTTGCTACTGCAGCCCTTCCTTGAGGTCCCCAATGACCGGTTGAAGTGAGCACTGTTAATGATACCAGCTGTACATTCCAATTTACTCCGGCAATCCCTATTCCGTTATTGCCTTCCGCTCCAATAATACCGGCCACATGAGTGCCATGACCGTTTAGGTCAACTAAGCCATTAGTATTTCCAACGAAGTCCCTGCTCAATTGAACATTTACACGATTCCTTAAACCTTCATGATTCCCATTGATCCCTGTGTCTATTACACCAACTCTGACCGCATTAGACCCTGTTGTAACTGCCCATGCCCTCGACAAGTTAATCCTATTAACCGCCCACTGCTGACCTAACATTGGGTTATTGGGAATTATGCTATCAAGTGCGGCTCCGCCTATATAATTTGGACCTGCATAACGAACATCCTCGCGTTGCTCGAGTATACGTATAGCTCGCAAAACATTTTCCCTGCCCGGTTCTGCTAGCGTAATAAGTAAGGTTCTTCTAAATTCATCGACATTGACTAAGGTGCTTGTCTCAGCAACTCTTTTGACCTCTTCATACTGCATAACAGCCTCAAGTGTAGCAGAAGAAATATGACCTTCTATGATATTTCTATTCATCATATCTCTACGCACCATAGTCTCCATGCGGTCCTGAGCTACCCATACCGGTTCAACAAATCTATACTCTTCGTCAGACAATCTGGTTACGTCTTCGACTCTTGCAGCACCAATATCTCTAAAATCGTTCGCAGTAAAATTTCTGTTGTTTCTACTTGCTTCCGTGGTAAAGATAACTATTACAGAGTCGTACGCAAATTCACCATCAAGTGCTGATGTGGAGCGAATTTGCTCATCAGCTATCACAAAGTTTATATCATCTATATTTATTGCGATGGTGCCATTTATATTATTTGCACCAACATTGATAGTCATAGAGAAAACTATTGCCAAAATAATAATAAACGAACTAAATTTTTTTAACATTTTTATTCTCCTTTATTTTTTAGTTTACACCGGCAGTACGCCAGTGAATATTAGAGTGAATTGTAATCACTAATTAAACCGAGCCTCTATAATTCGAAACGCCTCTGCAACGAAACTGAGCGTCGCGCCTACGCTGTTAATCCTTTCGTTATTTTCAAACCAACCATCAAAAACGAATCCGTTTTGAGGTGTAGCAGTTAACGTGACAGTATCGCCATAATAATACATGCCGCCGCCTGTAATTGTGCCGCCCGGCCCAGCTATCGCCATGATGAAAACAGGTGCGGCTGAGCCGGCTTGCCTCATGAACTTTGCTTCTATCACCCGACTATCTGTTGCAGAGAATGTATAAGTGTCACCTTCAGATCTGACTTCAACTCCGATCCTTACAAAACAATATCCACATCTTTTTGCATTATCATCGTATTCACATCCACCGATAAACTCATACCAACCCATAAAATCATATCCGGTATTAGGCGTGGCAGTTAAGGTTACCATTGCACCATGGTTATATATCCCACTACCTGTAACTTTTCCGCCTGATTGCGTTTCGGTTGCGGCAATCGTTAATGCTGTTGCATCAATTGTGTGATGAACATGATATAAGACAAATCCATGAGCTGATCCATGCATATTAACTCTTACATCTTCAAGCATGTGGTATGCTATCCAACCATAGCCATTATAGCCCAACATATTTCCCCACGAATTAATGAATTTAAAAGCTTGCTTGTCGTCACAATAGCCTATCAAAGCAAGAGCATGCGTGCCAATTACAGAACCACTTGGATCATTGAATATTCTAGTGGTTGGACTCGGCGACATCCATATGGGCTGGCCATTTAAAGCATTAAATTGAGGCAATACATTAATCCCAACAACTACACCATCACCGTTTGCTAAGCGATATCTTATTCTATCAATCCCAATTACTGAACTCCAGTTTGCGGCTCTGAATTGAGTAGCCTTGGCTCTTTCTTCATCCGTCGGTTGTCTTGTCAAATTCCGTGAGAATATTTCCATTGGAACAGTGCCATGATCAATTATATGTCCCATAACTCCACCAATTGAAACCCCAGACATTCCACCGCCCCATATTTGATTAAATACAAAATCGGGACTGAAAAGATGAGCATCAGTATCAAAACCCCAATCTCGGGCATTGTTTTCTTGAGCTGATTTTAGTGCATATACCACCGCCCAAACGGCGCAACTCGGACGTCCCCCCTGTCCGGCCGGGTGCGGACGAGGAAATTGGGATGAAAGATCAACCGATCCGGGAAGTTCAAATACATACTCGATGGCAGGCAATTCTTCTTGATTAGCTATGATAAAATCCCAAGAATCCCATACCATACTAATAGGGGGAAGCGGCGATTCATTTATCTCCCTCACCGGTACAACCAACGTTGGTCGCCTGTGCTGATTCGCCGCATTTTGTCTTGTTGATGCCGCTACAATCAGCGCATTTCCGTCCAAGTTTGATAAAACAAGTCCAAAACTTGTTGCGTTGGCATTCGCAATATTGTTGAAGTATTCTTGTAATGCCGCTGTCAAATCAATTTGGATAGTTCTGTTCAATCTGTAAGGATTTCCGTTTGCGACAAAAAACATATATTCAGAACGGGCGGTTGGCACATTTGGATTGTTCCTCAAAAAATCCCGCGCCGTAATTCCCGCATCAAACGCGTCAATGTAACGCATTCCACCTACAATTCCGTTGGCAGAAACCACATGAGCGTTAACGGTTCGCACAGGAGCATTTCCAAAAGCGGCGGGATTAGTAGCAGGCGGTGCTGTTACAAATAGATTTAACACCGCGCGGTCGTTGCCAACACCGCTTGCGCCACGGATTCCCGCAATTTCTTCCGCGCTCAAATTAAATCGCATATATGTTTCACGATATGCGCCATGCCCATAAACAGCAGGCTGATTTTGTCCTATTACTAAATCAGCATTTGCCGGTTGTGTTGTTGTTCCATTAACACAACTTATAACTTGCTGACGAGTCCGCTCAATTACACCTCTATCATTTCGCACAAACAAATCAGCCGAAGGCGAAACCGGAGAGGTCGTAACGGTAGGCATAGCCGTTTGAGGGATGCTCAAATACGGCCTTTGATTTACAGGGACCGAACTTCTGTATGCAGATGTAGCCATAAGCCCGCCGCCTCTTAGGTTTGATAAAACAAACGCAAAACTACTTGCATTTGGATTTTCGTTGAAATAATTTTGCAACGCCTCTGTTAAATCAAAACTAACATATCTGTTAACTGTTGTAGTCTGAAATTGCGACCAATTATATATATTTTCTGACCTTGCAGTCGCGGGAACTTGATAAAATCTAAAATTTTCGCGAGCAGTAATTCCCGCTCTAAATGCGTCATAAGCACTCATCCAGGTTCCGCTTGCGGGCGGATTTGCTCGGCTCGGATATGTCGTGCTAACAAATCCCGCTTTGTTTGCAGGAAGCAAATGTAGGTCAATGTGCCTAATCGGCGATGTTCCGTGTGTTGAAACTACAAATAAGTTGAACCTTATTCGTTCGTTACCTACGCCTGAAACATTGCGGATTGCTTGAACCTGTTCCGGCGTTAAATCAAATCTCATAAATGTTTCGCGGTATGCGCCGTTATCTGCACCGGCAGTTTGGTCCATACCTATATGTAGCTGCGCGCCATTCGGTTGATGCCAATTAAGTCCGCCGCCGGCTTGATAAGCTGACGCACTCCGTGGTGCAAGTCCTCTGTCATGTCGTGTGAATAAATTCACAGCGGGTCTGATTTGAGGCAGATTCGGCGAGGCGGCGCTAGCTTCCACGCTTTCCGTTGCCAACACAACTATCGACATTGTGAATATCATCACAATTACTAACAACATACTTAATAATCTTTTGCTTTTCATACATTTTCTCCCTTTCCTCATTTTGAATTTGTGCATCTCTTAGAGCTCCTTAAAAACTAATTAACCGTAACCGTTCGGCTATAAAATACATGGCTTTCAAGAACTTGTCCGCTAGAATTTCGAGCTTGATGTGTAAGTCTTAGCCGATATTGATGTCCGCTTGGAACAAAATGGTCTCTTGATACACTTGCCTGAGTTCCACCGGTTGCGCTCCACGTCTGAATTGTTCTCCCGTTTTGCTGAAGTTCAACGATAACCACACCTACAAACCCGGGACGAACTTGAGTTGCTCCGAAAATCCCCAGCCTCCCCCCTGCAAAACTTTGCAGATTGTGATCTGCCGCTATCATGTGAGTAAAAAATGGAACAATTGGCTCAAATTCTACTTCCTGTTGTGTTTCAGTTGCAACTGCCCCCATTGAACTAAAACACACTGCCGCAATAATAACCATAATTATTGCACTTTTTAATACTTTTCTTTGCATAAAAAATTCCTCCTTTGATTTTTTGGGTCTTACTTAATAAGACAAAATCAAAAGAGGAAAAGGGGACAAATTCTAAAAATTTTTCAAAAAAATGTCAAATTTTCAATATCTTTGTAAGTTTTCAGCTATTTTTATTATCGTTTCTTCGTCTAAGTTTCCGGATATTCTGTATGAATATTCATTGTCATGCCAAACTAATATATTAATATTTTCATTGGTGCTATACATTGCGTCAAGTCCATTTATTTGTATTCTTCGCACAGATGCATCCTCAGTATCAACAGCCATAATATGATTTATGTCATTTACTGTAATAGAAAAAAACATACTGTCTTTCATAAATAACACAAACAAATAATTTTCTGACATGCTACTCTCTTCAAGTTGAAATTCATACGGAATATATCCAAGATAGAGCTCGTCGGTTCTGAAAGTGTCACCAACAAATTCTTCGTTAAAATCAATGATTGTGTATTGTTGCCTTATATCAACAATAAAATTTCTAAATCTAATCCGCCAAGCTTCAACGTTGTAAATTGCAACAGTTGCAACGGTTGTAAAAATCAAAAATGCCGCGGCGACATGTATTAGTATTTTTGAAAGCTTTTTACTCCGAACTTTTCTTCGCTCACGAAATAATAATTTATTGATTTTGCTTTCGTATTCTTTTGAAAATATAAGTTCTTCTTCAGGCACGGATATATCTTCCGGCATCTGTTTTATCGCAGTAGAAGTAGCGGTCGTTATTAAATTATCAATTATTTTATCCATAACATCATTCTTTTGATTCATCACGTATCCTCCCGCCTTAATGATTTTGACAATATTTTCCTGCCTCTAAAAAGTCTTTTTTTAACAGTTTCCAACGGCAATTCTAAAAGATGTGCTATTTCCTCACGACTATAATCATAATGATATTTAAGCAACACAACATCACTGTATGTTAATGGCAAACCCTTGATAGCTTTAACAATTAGGTCTTCACTTTCACTGTCAACCACAATGTTTAACGGATTAAATTCCGAACATTCTACTTCCATATTATCAATGTTTTCATATTTCTTGTCAAGGACTTTTTTGCTATTGTAGATATTTATTGAAACATTCCTGCAAATAATTGCTAAAAGTTTTCGGGTTACATCCTCGTCTTTCTCGTCAATTTTATGTAGATTTTCAAATATTTTTTCAAAAGAATGCTGAACTGCATCTTCGGCGAGATGGTGGTCTTTTACTATTTTAGTAGCTATACTAAGAAGTAAATACTTATATTTTGTATGAAGGCGTTCAAACTTAGTTTGCCCAAATCTATCTCCACCGATCATCGAATCCCTCCTTGTTTTATTGAAATTTTTGGAATATATGGAATATAATGTATTTAAATTATATTACATATTTCGATAAAAAGCAAGCATTTTTTCGAAAAAAGAAAAAATTTAGGAGTATAGTGGTTTTGCATCGGCCGGCGATTGCCAATTTTTGATATTTATTGCGTTTTGTCAGACTCGTTTTCGGAAATTTGCAGGAAACGGTTCTAATATAACAATGGTATAGCTATGCTTTTCTCGCATTTTGTTTTGAGGTTTGCTAGCGATTTTTACGATATTTAGCTGATACTTACAGATGGAGCGACGATTGCTTATAAAGAATTTGAAAATTTGATTCCAAATAAAAATTTTGTTGATTTTTGTTTTGATAAATGTTAGAATTAGCTTAATTATTAAAAACAGGAGATAACAAAATGATTAAAAAAATTAAATTCAAACATTACCGCAAATTAAAAGACCCTTTGGAAATAAATTTTACAAAAGGCGTTAATGTTATTTCCGGAACTAACGGAACATGTAAGACGTCTATATTACATCTCGTTAGTAATTCGTTTAAAATTCCGGATTCTTCTACGGCTATTGTAGATGCTAATGTTTGGTCTACTCTAAGAGGGGTGAATTTTTATGTTAATCCTAAAATTGAAACTTTAACAAAAGGTGACAAGACATACGCAGATCCTGCAAGGGGAACCAAAGGCACATTATACACAGTTGAATTTTTTGACAAAAGAATTCAAGACTTCCGAAGGAAAAATGATCAAGTACTTGCAGACGGTAAAAAAAGATATAGAATAACACCGCCGTATGGTTGGGGAAAAGGGGAGGGACTAACCCCGTTACCTGTGGTTTATTTGAGTTTATCTCGTTTAGTGCCACACGGAGAATTTGACGTATATACAAAGAAAAAGGCTTCTTTGCCGGAACAATATCGTAAAGAGGTGGCCGAATTATATAAAAAATTATCCGGTATTGACATTAAATTTGATACTTATAAAATTTGTGAACTCCAAACAATAAAGACTAGAGCAGAATTTTCTACTTCAAATGACGGTTTGGATTCCAACACTATTTCCGATGGAGAGGATAATTTACACGCCATTCTTACTGCTTTAGTTTCGTTAAAATATTATTTTGAGAGCATAGAAAACTCAGTTAACGAAATAGAAAGCATATTACTTATAGATGAATTCGATGCTACCCTTCATCCAAATTTACAATTAAATTTACTTAAAATATGCAAAGAATTTAGTGAAAAGTATAAGTTTCAGACTATTTTAACTACTCATAGTTTAGACTTGATCGAAGAAGGGCTTAAAAAGGAATACTATAATGTAATCTACATTGAAGATAATATCGAAAATGTAAAAGTATTAAATCCCGAACAATTGGATATATATTATATAAAGATGAAATTATATCAAACAACGATGAGGGATCTTTTGCGCGATAAATATATCCCAATATATACTGAAGATAAGGAAGCAAGACTATTTTTGGAAATGCTCCTCAATCATTTTGCCGAAACAAAAAGTGCGTTTGGACTAATAAAACATTTTTTTTATTTGGCAGAATCGTATTTGGGATGCGACAATTTAGTTAAGTTGTTTAAAGATAAAGTGTGCGGCAAACAATTTGCAAATTGCATAGGAATAGTTGACGGAGATACTAATTTGGATGAAAAAGCAATAGATAGTAATCTTTTAATGTTGCCGGGTGAAAAATCTATCGAAAATCTTGCGTTTGAATTTGCACGAGAGCTTGACGAAAATGATGTCAGAGAATTTTGGGATGATGTAAGCGTTTCAGGCGAAGGTTTTGACAGACCTTATTTTAGAACAAATATTTTACCTGATATTCTTGACATAGATGAAAAATTACAAGAACCGAACAATAAAAAGAAACGACGTGAACTCAATAAGTCTTGCTTTAGTAAAGAGAATAATTATCATTTTTTTAGTTTCGTGTTGAAATATTGGATTAAAACAAATGATGCAATTTTACAATCTTTTTATAACGGAATATGTATATTGTATAAAAAAACATCGGAACTTAATGGAATTAACCGGAAAATATTGAAGGAGGGCTGAATATGAAATCAATATCTCCGCTTCGCTATCCGGGAGGAAAAGCAAAAATATACAACTATATAAAAAATATAATTGATACCAATGAATTAACCGGTACTACTTATATTGAGCCTTTTGCCGGTGGTGCAGGGTTAGCCCTTAAACTATTACATAAAGGTGATGTAAGCTCAATAATTCTTAATGACTTCGACTTTTCAATATATAATTTTTGGTCGGCTGTTTTGTATCATTCTGAGGACTTTATAAAAAAAATGGTTGATACGTCAGTGACTATTGATGAATGGAAAAAACAAAAAGAAATATATTTAAAAGGAGCAAATGAGTTTGATTTAAATTTTGCATTTGCAACATTTTTCTTAAATAGAACTAATATATCCGGCATTATTAAAGGTGGCGCAATTGGAGGATTAGAGCAAAAAGGTAATTATGGGATTGACGCACGTTTTAATAAAGCTGATTTAGTTAAGCGAATACAACTTATTGCTTCAATATCATCTAAAATTCAATTATACAATATGGATGGAGTAGAATTTATTAAGACCGTTCTCCCCGAAAAACAAAAAGTATTTGTTAATTTTGACCCGCCTTATGTAAGTAAAGCGAGCGGACTATATAAAAACTCTTTTAACGAAGATGACCATATAAAATTATCGAAAGCAATCAAAGCTTGTCCCGATAAATGGGTTCTTACATATGATGTTTGTCCCCTCATAAGAGATTTATACAAAGACTTTGAAAATGAATATTTAGATATTGTCTACACTGCTCGTACTAAATGCAAAGCACAAGAGTATATCTTTTTTAGCAAGGATATTATTATCCCAAATGGCATTTCAACAGCTGTGTAATTTACTATCAGCAAATTATAAAACAAAAGTGTTGTTATAGGACTTAAATCCTGTAACAACACTTTTTTGGTCGGAGTGACAGGACTTGAACCTGCGGCCCCTTGACCCCCAGTCAAGTGCGATACCAAACTTCGCCACACCCCGATTTTTATCACTAGTTATCGTCGTCCACACTTTTAGCAGATCTTTTATTGCACATTTCCCGCAACTGTGATATTATACCATTAAACAATAAAGATGTCAACAACAAAATAGGGGAACGACCAACATGCCGGCTATAATTGAAATCAAAAATTTAATACGCGAATTCAAAAATGGTGATAAGGTTTTCCGCGCGGTGGATGATGTAAATTTAACCATTAACGACGGCGAGTTTGTGCTACTACTCGGCGATTCCGGAGCGGGAAAATCAACTTTGCTCAACATTTTGGGCGGCTTGGATACCGCAACGAGCGGAAGTCTTTGCGTCACCGAACATGATCTAGCAACCCTAAACGAGCGCGAGCTTAACAAATACAGGCGAGAGGCTATCGGATTCGTGTTTCAATTTTACAACCTTATTTCCGCGCTAACCGTTATCGAAAATGTTGAAATTGTAAAAGGTATGACAAAAGTGCCGCTTAACGGCGAAGAGCTTTTGGAATATCTGGGGCTTTCTCACCGAAGAAATCATTTCCCGTCCCAAATGTCGGGCGGTGAGCAACAACGATGCGCTATCGCTCGGGCGCTTTACAAAAATCCTGACATTCTCCTATGCGACGAACCAACAGGGGCGCTGGATTACGAGAATAGCAAAAATATCCTCGCGCTACTTCAAAAAATAAACCGCGAAAATAAAAAAACGATTATTATGGTGACGCATAATAATGCGCTTGAGCCAATCGCCTCAAAGATTGTTAAAATGAAAAGCGGGAAGATAACGGAAGTCATTGTGAACGAAAATCCTATGAATGTTAGGGATTTAGAGTGGTGACAGCAGATTTACATTTCATGAGAAAAGAGATAGAGTGATATTTAGAAATTCTTTCATAAAAATACGGGTGTCAAGTGAGGATATACAAGATGCACAAAAAAAAGAGGGAAATTTTGTTAAAGATTGATTGTGGAAATTCACAAATTGTGTTGACGAAAAGGGTAAAATGTTGTATACTTTTGTTGGAATTGAATATGTAATTAG
>Ga0123355_10002759_pt1 | contig 24910 bp, 16 predicted proteins | sample TergutEmb28metaG_3_FD_89872 | JGI IMG/M metagenome (GOLD analysis project Ga0123355, IMG submission 89872) | Embiratermes neotenicus P1 segment gut microbial communities from Petit-Saut dam, French Guiana - Emb289 P1 | ecosystem: Host-associated > Arthropoda: Insects > Digestive system > Gut ...
AGTTGTGTTCGACTGTATGTGTAATACACAAAAATTCTTTGTTATTGAACGAACACAACGGGGATGACGCAACTCAGAATTCTTGAAACTGTTTCCGCAAGGCTTTGTGTGTGCTCGAGGTAACTTTATCAGTGCCGGACTGGCAAATATGGTATTAGTAACGTCATTGGCAGACTTTAATGAAGTACGTTTTACTTCTTGTTGTTTATACATTTTCGTCAACATTTATCCAGAGAGTTACGTCAGCATTACTTTACCCATGGCGGATGTTGTTTTACTGGCCCGAAATACGAGTAGATCAGTGGCGGATCAGTTCTATACACATTCGGTGACAGACGGTTTCCTTGTTTGGTCTAGCACTTTTCGCGCCAAATCGCCGGATTTCGGTCTCCTGTGGAGGGTTCTGGTTGCGATGTGTTGCTTGGAGATCTCTCTAATATCAACACCTCGTTGCTCTAAACGTTTTACGGCTTCTTCGGACTTTTCCAAGATCCGTCACTGTCTAGGTGAATCACCAAGTCTTCCTACGTACTTTGGTGGCATGTCTTAAGATGACGCAATAAATTTAAAGAAACTGGATATGTGTCAGTTGGCAGCTCACTGGAAAGCGCACGGAAAGGTACAAATATCATATCTCACTTCACAGTCGTATAGACAGGTGTGCTGAGTGGGGTGTCTTCTGTCCCTTGAAAATGTGTCTCATGTGAACCACTCTTCGGGGGGCAGATGACACACACACACACACACAGTCTTCTTTAACTGATTCTCCATTATTGCGCAGGTATTACGAGCACCAGTGACACTCCGGAATAAGGTCGTGCTAACTGACATAAACTGCCTACATCCACCTTGCTTTATGACAAATTGTGAGCATCAAACCATAACGAGTGAACAGCACTTGTGTTCACTTATGTTCGTTTGTGTTAATTTGTGTCCACGTGACTATTTCAACGGTGCAGATTCCTTCCAGTACCACGGAGTACGTCTAAAAGCCAGAAGGGTGTCTTCGGGCTGGTTGACTCTCTCTGAATGACTCCAGTTCCTCGGTTAGTCAAGCAATTCATCACATTGATGAAGCCCGCAACTTCAACAGAATGGCCACAGGAGCCATCCTGAGCCAGATTAGTCTGTCCAACATCCATCCTATTTCTTGACGATCCACTTTAATACTGTCCTACCGCCTACTTATAGGTCTTTAAGGCTGTCTCTCTGCTCCAGGCTTCTCCACCAAAATCCTGCTTGCATTTCTGTTCCACGACCTTGCCGCCAGTGCTGATGTATTTGATAAGCTTGTTAGTGAGTGAAAATTCAACAGAGTAGGAGACACATAATCCGTGAAACTTTCTGTGTTCTGGGATGTGATACCGTATTAATTGGTAATTTGTCACTTAAGTTCGGAGGTCTTACTGACTCCATGTTCAGACTAGTCACTGAATTCGAATTCTACTTTTCTTGCCCTGAAGATGGCAGCAGCGTATCATAGTGCAGTGTTAGCACATTACCAACCAGTACAGCGTCACACCCCACAGGAGTGTAATGTTTGTGGCAGTAGCTATGCAAACCGCAAGTCACACAAAGCAATTAGTTGCAGTGCATGTCAGTGCAGTGAATAAGAGCGACATGTGACTGCCACGTGCTTTCCTGGAATACTTGTGACGTGGGTTGTCGATATTCGAGATTAACTGGGGCCGATAGAAGCGTCACGAACATCGAAATGCATTTTCAGACTAAGACATCGCGTTGGTTTAAAAAACTTACGAATTTTTCAGCAGTAAAGTTAGCAAGGAACTCAAAAACATGAAACATATTTTCAATGAAATGCACTTTTGTAGGCACAAAGTGATAAACATGTTGAAGGGGAGTGGCTGTCCGTACAGCACGAAACTCTAGACCAATCAGCCTTGTTTATTGAAAGGTGCGTGCGGCGGAAGGGGGAGGGGGGTCCGATCACCGACCACAGGGTTACATCACGATTCTTGCTAACCAGGCATTAAGAGTCGCAAGGTGGTAGTAATTGGCTTATCAGGAAGTGTCTCGGTTCACAGACTGTGAGGGTAAGCCGTGTACATTACAGGCCTAATTTGCTCCATTTTTTGTTTCAGCGAATTGAACCAGGAGCTTCCGCAGATGTAGTACAAACCTTCGAGTGAAGAGCAGCGAAGACGTATGAAAGCGTGGCAGTTGTGAACTGCTGTGACGTCTTAACGGGACTGTGTGAGAGTTGTTCTGAGATACGCGCTGAAATTGCAGGTCTGAAATATGTACAGACCTCAGTTTGCGAGTTATGAGGCTGTGCCAGGGGTTCAGCTCTTGTGGCCCGCAGGTTGCGGTACGTGACGGTTTGTCGCTGGGTGTCGCCTGACATTTCAAGCAAACTTTGTGTTTCAGGGTCAAACAGCCCAAGAATAATTTCTTTTGCGCTGCTACACGCTTGTAGGTGAAGACGCTAACATCCTAGATGTCCAGAACCTCTCAACCGCACGACACGGCGTCAGAAGCAGGAGACGAATTTGAAACTTTATGACGCAGCTTCTGACTCATATTTGCTGTTCAGCGAACTCTTAATAATCTATGCTTTTTCTTGTTTACAGATCGGCAAATACCTCAGATTTTCGAATTTATCGAAGGTGGAAGACCTGAAAGTTCTCAATATTACGTAAGTATCGCCGACGCTTGGCAGGTGTTGAGCGCTGTCCTGTTTCGGAGTGCGTTCCGAAATTGCCTTCTTCCGCCCAACGTTCCTTGGTTGTGTTGCATTATTTTGTTACATAACATTCGATGGACATCATTATGACGTTGGCTTGATATGACCTGATTTGGTTCGGCTGTTCGCCTGAAATTATCGATATTCGATTTCCGATTCATTACATTCTCGACCAGGCAAAAATGCTTAGAGAATTCAGCTGATCCCACCCCAGCGTAGGAAAATGGATTTGATTTTGATCAGAACGCGATGCAGCCTTTCATGCTTGCTCGCTGTTAGAAATAAAATTTGTCACGTTCAGCTCTCTTCTGAAAAGAATAAATGTGGATTTATAAACTGTATGTTTGATGTTTCCGTTTAAACAGTAATGATATATTAAATTCTTTACAGACGTGAATTATTTTTGCTCGTATTAGCGTCTTCATTACTCTAGAGGGTGTGGACAGATTTCTAACGTGAGTTCTTCACATCAGAACAGTCCGTCTAAACATATGTTCTAACATACGTTGAGTTTTGAATTTAAGTAAAATATTACATTTAACAATAAATATGTAATGTAATATTTACTAACAACTGGCAGTGCGTTTACAATGTACGTTCCCAATTAAAACCCTTTGAGTTCTTAATGCTGTCTATCAAGTCACATTTCATAACAAACTCAAAATGTCCACCTGAATCGAAGCACGCATGGTCACGTCTGGTTATGGAGTCCCGCACCCTTTCGGAAGGGCCCAGGGCTTTTGCAGATGGCTTGATAGGCATGAAAAATGTGTTGGTGAGGTGTCTGTTTGTTTACCATTGGAATTTGAACAGGCTGGGGTTCTTTAAGTATCCCCACAGATGAAACTGCAAAGGACTGAAGTAGGGCGAACGTGGAGGCTGTACGTAGGAAGCTTAAGTGTTCGCGGATGTATGTATATAGCGGATATGTACCGGTGGGAAGGTGTTGCCTTGTTTTGGTGTCGGAAACTCCCTCCTGATGTTTGTCCCACCATAAAAAATAGGCCCTTGGTAAGAAATAAAATATGAAATGGGGTAAAATATGTGGGAAACTGTTACAAATATAGACGAGGTAAAAGAGGCTTGTACCTCTTTTCTAAAGTTAAAAGTGCTGGAGAGTGCACAAGGGGTTGTGCGAGACTGCTAGGTGCGTTGCAGCTGTACCTGCTTGTTTATGGTTTATACCAGTTTCAGGAATAGAAATATGGACAACAATCCATAAGTAAGTTTGTTTTCGGTAATTCAGTAAAAGATAATGATATTGGCAGAGAGCGTGGCACATGTGGGGGAGAAGACAAATACAGGCAGAGGTTCGGTTGATAAGCTGGAAAAAGGTAGACAGCTTGAACAACCTTAGAGATTCTGATAGGATAATATTAAAATGGGTCTTAAAGAAAGAGGTTGGAATGTTGTGGACTACATTTACTGGCTGAGCATGAGAACAGGTGACGGGATGTTGTGAATACGGTAAGGAACATTCGAGTTTTGTGAAATGCTGATGAACTGTTAGCTGTTCAAGAAGGACTGCTCCATGTAGTTGTTAGTTAGTTTGTTTGTTAGGCTACTGAGTCGGCTGTTATATTTATCTCATTCGCTGTTGTATTGCACTGCGTGGTTTTGATTTTCTTCCTGTTTTGTGGTTCCCTGTTTTATGTGACGGTGTTGCAATTTTTTAGTCCTGCTGGTTTTGTAATTGTCTGTTGCTGTTATGCCCTGTCAGTCGATCTGCAGTGTGACGTGTTCTCCGAACCGCCGAAGTCCTGCCCTTTGGCCCCACGCCACCATATTGCCGTTTCACGGAACACCGTCGAAATACCCGATACAGTACACATCCCTTCGCTCTGAAAATTGTCTTGACGGCCAGAGGAAGCGAAAGGGAACCTGCCATTGAATGCAATCTGATGTTTGTCGTCAGCAATGTCATCAATCTCTTTGACGTACTATACGTCGTAATAACGTCACACCATGCCAGTTCTTTTGTGCCACATGTTTTGATATCAGAAGAGGAAAAAAATGACGGCGAGACAAGAGTTCAGTGACTCGGGCACAAATGTTGTGTCGGGAAAAAATTGTTTGTGTTTGTAAGCACAATTTTACAGGTCAGAGTTTCAAAACTCTAAATTCATGCTGACATTACTGTGAAGCGCAGAGTTGCTAATATGGTTAATATGAGCGTGCTGTCAGTTCGGCGCTTCAACATCTTATGCGTCGTGTTTTTCGTTTTTGTTTTCAGTGTGTTTTATTTTTGTTTATTATTCCCATTTATTTTCTGCTTGTTACGTTCTGTTTAGTATTGCACTTTCAGTCTGTTTTGTTCTGTGCATTATTTATAACTTCCTCTTCATTAATTTACCTCCTCGTCCTCTAACATTCCCGGGGAATAACCACTGCAGTGGGAGTAAATGAAGATAAACAAGTCTCCTGTAAGCAGAGGAATAACTGTAGTGCAATACACAGGGCCCTTGTTTTATCCGACAAATATCCTTTGTCACTTTCGCCTCGCGTGTGGCGTTTGGCGGAGTCGATTGCGTTAATACGATAAGCGAACCGACAGGAAGTGACGAAAGACATTTGTTAGATGAATCAGTTGCACTGTATTTTTTTCAAATAAAATGTATTGCTCACGCGTTTTAGGTAAAGAACATTACAGTGTCAGTTTGTTTATAAAGTAAAACGCAACAATTATCGATGTATTCCAGCCCTGGCGCTGAAGTCACATTTCACTTTTTCGGTGGCAAACGAGATGGCAACAAAATACGAGAAGCGCTCAACAATCTCACGAAAAGGGGTCGTCTGGGAAATCTCACACTAGTGCAAACCTACCTGGCATTCAAACAAGAACCAACTTTGCTATTACAGGTGAGCTGTTAAGTTAAAAATGCAAGGTTAGGTTAGGCTAGGTTAGGTTAGGTTAGGCTAGGTTAGGTTATACAGCGGCGTACTGGAGATGGCGCTCTTCTGCAATATGAGACGCTGCGCCACTGGCCAGTCTGTTCCAGGCGTTTCGAAGGTGAGGAAGACGGCAGCGTCATGTTCTAAAAGGACAGACGCCCCAAGTTTAATGTGAATTGCTACACTAGTGTGCTGTCTGCTTTGTGTTCATAGCTGCATCAGGCGAGTGACGTCATGCCTGCTCTTGTTCGATGGGCGGCTGAGGGCTACAAGATATTTAGAATGCAAATTGGCTGCAGGCTACTTGGTTTAACTAGTGTCTGGTGTTAACCTGCGGCACATTGCGAGTGATTGATGTGTTGCAGAGTGTGACAGTGAACCACGAGCGGCTGACGGTGAAAGAGGACGACGAGTTTATCCTGTCTTGCGTAGCTCAGGGGTCTTCCTACATGACCTTCCGCTGGTATAAAGATGGAGCTTTTGTTAACAAGAATAAGACTTTGAGGTAAATATTACATAACATTATGTGTGTGTGTGTGTGTGTGTCAAATGTACAAAATTTCAAGTTGAAATGACAGTTACCTGTCCGCACTAGCTGCACGTATATTCAGTGAACAAACGATATACAGTTACTTGTTATCACCCGTTCCAAGCAATGTTTTCTCCTGTTGCTCTCGCTTGTGCTAGTTACAACAGTACCTAGCTCTCCCCTTCCCCTTTAGCGCCTACGTCTTTCTTAGAGTTCTCATTTCTCTGTACTTGGTGCATCTTACAAATTGTTTCTGTGCTTTCTCCTCAAGAACGTGCAGCCACTTGCTGTCCACACAGTTCCTGTCACCTCCAAAGGGGAGTGGAGAAAACTACATAATGAGGAGCTTAATGACTCGTACACCTCACCAAATATTCGGGCGATCAAATCGAGAAGAATGAGATGGGCGGGGCATGTAGCACATATGGGGAGAGAGGTGTGTTCAGGGTCTTGGTGGGGACACCTGAAATAAAGAGACCATTTGGAAGACTCAGGCGTAGATGGGAGGATAATATTAAGATGGATCTTCAGGAAGTGGGATGTGGGGGCATGGACTGGATCGAGCTGGCTCAAGATAGGGACAGGTGGTGGGCACTTGTGAATGCGGTAATGAACTTTAGGGTTACATAAAATGTGGGGAATTTCTTGACTAGCTGAGAACCGGTCAGCTTCTCAAGAAGGACTCTGCTCTGTGGAGTGAGTAAGAGAGAGAGAGAGAGCACTCAAGCGCTCGTCACCTCCCCTTTTCCACAGAATTTAAAAGAAAATGCATTCTTTCTGTTCATCATATTACGCTGAACTTCAGGTGGATATTCTTTGTACAGAAGCTGTAACATATCTGACGAGTATTGTTTGTCACTTCGTGCCGCCTCTTCGCCGATCATGTGGGCGGCGCACGAGCGTCACACGTTACACGTAATGAAATAAGAAATGCGAAATGAGATAGCAACCGACAGTTGTCAGATAAAGTAACGACCTCCTTTGTGGCTAGTGTCTGCGGACTGTAATGGTTATAGAGACCGTTGTGACTGAGCCTTGCGGCGACAAAACAGCATGAAATGGCACTTTGTAATGAGAGAGTCGTGGGATTTGAATGCATAAGTGTGCTAAGGTACGGCAGTGCTTCCATGTAGCCGTCAGTAACAAGTTTTAAAATGATGTACCCATCGACATAGTACGCAGATTTTACCGAGGCGTTCTTTACTTTCAGTTGGTCACACGGTTTCACGGTACACGCGAATGTAATCTTATTTACGCCAGTAAGAACAGTACGGCATTCCCTGCGTCAGTTTGCCCAAAACCCAGAAATGCAAAACGTCACTATGTGCACATTTCTGACACTGAACTTTAACCAGACCGGACAGCAAGTGTGGATAATGCGGAGAACAAGACAGTTATCCCGATGTGCAAATTGCGGCTTGCACTGCTCCAGTTTGCAGGAAACGCGGCGAGGCGAGACACTGCTATATCGAATTTGCATGTCGGTCAGTTAATACAGGAAGTGTGAGTAGCAATTTAGTGACGCCCATCAGTGAAGCATGACTGTCGGTGAGTTGATTCCCTCGACGATCGTGCTTGTTCAACACTATTTGCAGAGTTCCGGTACCGAGTTGCAATAAAATCTGATAGACAGCTCTAGTCGCTGATGAAAGGCCACAGACGGACGGACGGAGCTCTCCTGATAAGGCGTTACATTTTAATTCATAAAGAGCGCCTAAATGTAGCGATTTGCTTGTGCCAAGCTGCTGTCACTGCATTGGTGCACGGCCTGACGGCTGTTAGCTGTATATCCTGTTGTGATTTAATGGAGTTTGCTGTTAGTCTAAAATCTGCTCAATTTATCGCTTTATCCTTGCAGCAATTTCAGAGGCGCGGTGCAGCAGCACCCAAATATGCAGTAATGTTGACAACATAAATTATCGGTGTCTTTCGATCTGCACATCGCGCAGTGTGCTTTGTTTCGGACCAACCGACTGCCTGCTACTGCAGGTTGACTGATTTGGTTCAGATGAATGGTAAAGTGATAAAATAGACAGCGTTATGGATATTTGGCCAGCCACAGTCACAGCTACGGCGTGGCGAGAGCTGATATGGACGGTGACACTGACAGTGACAGTTTGTTCCCTGTCGCGGTTACTAATATTCTGTCTGGCCGTCGTAAGGAGGATTTGTACAAGCATTTGAATGGAATGTAGCGCGATGTGCGAAACGCCAGATGTTTGTCTGTCTGTCTGTCTGTGTGTCATTCGTACAAACCTGATGTTGGTACGAATGACACGGAAAGTTGCAAAAGCAGTAATGCTTGTGTTCTTCTGTTTGCCAGTTGTATTACTCTGTATTCGTCTCCAATAAAAAGGAGTTTAGAAACGTTAACCCACTGCAAGTGAAAAGAGCGTATGGCGACGTGTAGGTCCTTGTTTGTGTAGTCCGGGGTTTATGAGACAATTATTGTCGGTCTGTGAGACTCTTAGTTTAGGCATATGAGACTCTTAGTGTAGGCCTATGAGACTCTTAGTGTAGGTCTATGAGACACTTAGTGTAGGCCTGCGAAACACTTAGTGTAGGCCTATGAGACTCTTAGTGTAGGCCTGTGAGACACTTAGTGAAAGTCTATGAGACACTTAGTGTAGGGCTGTGAGACACTTCCCTTGGAGTCACATCTTAAATACTAAATACTTACGTATGAAAAACCTTGCACCTAATTTTTGCTGTTGCGGTATGTCTGATCGTGTTACAGTACACGTAAGGCAGTCAAATATCCACGTCTGTCTCACAATGTCCAGCTCTCGCCAAGTCCATGTCTCACCATTTGTCATCCATCCATGTAATTATTCGCCGTTTTAAACTCATTTTCAATATGATATCTGGCGGTACTGATGATTCCAGCCTTCCAGAATGTGCGTCTGTGTCACTGTGTGAGCGGTGAATCCACTGTCACCGTTCGAAACATCGGAAGACATCCCCCCTCGACATGGTGTCTCATCGCACAATATCTGAATAGTCCCGCTGCAATATGCTTTATGAATGATGAGCTGCCATATTGCTTTGCAGGAACATGTGGACAAAGCTGCTGCCAATGGACTCGGACGATCAGTATACGGCGCTGCTGGGCATTGAGCGAGCGTCGCGTCTTGATGAGGGAGTTTATACCTGTCAAGTTGTGGACTGGGACGTGCAGCAGTGCAAGTCTCTGCGTCTTGAAGTCGTCATTCGGCCAGAGGTGGAGGTGATTCCGAAAAGCATCACTGTTGAGAGGGTACGCACCTACTTTGAAATGTTACGTATATACGTACATACACAGACAGACAGACACACACACACGAACATATATACATACAGAGCATTATTATTATTATTAGTAGTAGTAGTAGTAGTAGTATACTTTACATGTATCAAAAAGTTAGAGCAAACACAGAATTTGGAATATGCCACATAAATACGAAATATACATAACCAGTCCAATACAAAAGAATATAAAGATTTGACATGAAGTATTCAGATGTCAAACTGACTCCATTATGTATAGCAGGTAATAAGACTATGAGTAATTTTCAGACATAAACTTGCCAGTAGAGTAAAAGAAGTTCAGACAGTTAGTGCTGCTTTAGTGGAGCCATTTAGACTTGTGGGTCTACATGGTAAACTACTGAATATATTGACACCAGCACAGTAAGTTATATACTTTTCTGAATTTGTTTGAATTTTTCCCTGAATTTTGACAGTGAAGTTCAGTAATGGCAAGGTGTGTTCACATGGATCAGGTAATTTCCCATTAGAACAGTAAATCACCTCCCAAAGGACTTTACCTCTCTCGATTTGTGTCTTGAAATTCCCTGTTACAGTGAGGTTTTGAGGTTTTCACAGCAGTAAATTGAGAATTCCATCTTCTGGGATGTGACACTTTGAGGTCTGGTAGAAAGTTACCGATATTTCGGAGAAGCCTGATCCCTCCATCTTCAGAGCAGGAAAGTGATGTAGCAAAACGGTATTAGCATAAACCCACCTTAATTTTATTCTGTGCTTCATGATTTGCTTAAAAAATGTATTCCTGCTGCATAATGTCTTGCAACAGGTCCACAGTCTCTTGCAAAGCAAGTTTCCCACACAGTGCGATCTAGTGCGTCCCCTTTCAAATTCCATTATCTTCTCCTTTCTTTAAGGTCATCCAGTAGCTGCTTACGTCTTATTCCTCGTCTTCTTGTCCCTTCTCTTTCCATAACATGTTTAAGAAGCCTATTTCTATGCATGATATGACCAATCCATTTAGCCTTCCTTCTGTTTGTTGTATGTAGCAGGTTTATTTCTTCTTTCACTTCAAGTATTACTTAATTTTTCATGCCTTTTGTTGGACTGATCGTGTCCATTCTCTCCAGTACCACATCTGAAACGTTTCAAGCCATTTCTGATCTATTTTCCAAAGTTTTAAAAGTTTATTGCTGTTTATATGTGTATAGGCATTATAAATTGTACAGTGAAGGATTCTCATGATAGTAGTTTTGTGTAAAGTTATCATTGTAGATGGAGGCAACAGGATCCAAAATATTTTACACATACATACATACATACATACATACATACATACATACATACATACATACATACATACATACATACATACATACATGCCTGTTTCATGATTAAAAGTGATTTATTATGCTTTTTTTCACTCGGTTATGAGCTATGGAATTATATTTTGGGGAAACTCGTCTCATAGACCCATAAGTTTTAGAACAAAAAAAAACAATTAGAATTATGGAAGGATGTGGGAACAGAGTTTCATGTAGAAACTTATTTAGGAAATTACAGATTTTGCCTTTGACATCACAATATATGTTATCTTTATTAATGTTTGTGGTTCAAAACAAAAATCTTTTCCTGAGAAACAATGAAAATCACAATTAAGACACTAGACAAATAAGTAATTTATACCTTCCTCAAATAAACTTAACCATTTACCAAAAAGGAGCTTATTATTCGGGGATAAAATTTTTTAACAATTTACCCTTAGAAATTGAGAATGTTGCTGGTAAGAAAAAAAAAAATTAAATTGCTCTGAAAACATTTTTACCCACTTACTCATTTTACACAGTTGAAGAGTGCCTTAGTCAATCGTGAATTAAGAACTGTATCACAACATTTTATTATAGCGGTATGTAGATTTAAGGTTTCTCTCTATGTGCATTATGTAAGTACTCTTGAATTGTTTTGTCTAGGTACATTATGTAAGTATTTCATTGACTGTATATTCTGAACTGATCACATTTCCTTGTATAAACTTGATTTGTTACTTCTGTATCATAATCACAAATCACTATCATATGTATCTTACTGTCGAGACACATTCTGTACTGTGCCTGTTGTTATCTAATGACAAGTTCTATATCCACTCTGATGGATCTCTGGAATACTAAATGAATGAATGAATGAAACTGAAGATGGAGGCACTAATTTTCTCCAAAACAATGGTAATAGGCAGTGGTTTGCTCCAAAACGCTCATAAATTTCTACCTGGCTACATGACATAACACATATATTGCACATTTTGTGCACCTTAAAGACACTAACAAGATGGCTTGGCAGTCTGACACAAACCCTTCAACAGCGTAAAACAAAGAGTCACATGGCTGTGTTTTATCTTAAACTTCAAGCCACCACCAGGGCACGTATAGAGAATATAGTCACAACAACACTATATCAAGGGAGATATAGAAGTCTCAGACTGGGTACCAGTACACATGTTCTTAAGGCATGCAACATGATACAAATAACTAGTTTTAACATAAAAATGTCATACATGACATCATTCTTCATGTGTATATAAAGATGACTTGTGTTGTTATGTGTCTTCATGTATTAATGTTGATACTTTACATGATTTTGACTATTTCCTCCATATGTATTTTAATTGGCTTGATGTTGGCATATTATTATTATTATTATTATTATTATTATTATTATTATTATTATTATTATTATTATTATTCACCTTATGTCAGTGAAAGTCGGTGTTGCCTTAAGACTGATGTCCCACTGTATCTGTCTCTTATATCATCTAGTCACCAGTGGGTTTCAAACAAAGAATCTTCATCTTTTCTTAGAGGAAAATCAAGTACACTGAAGTGCTTCTTATTCTTGCTTCAGGGAGGGAATGTAAGTATAAAGTGCATGTCGCCAAATGACCAGCGACATGAGAAGTTTGGGTACAACTGGACCAAGAATAAGGTGCTCCTCCGCATGGTTCCAGGGGTGGAGGTATGGGAAGATCTGCACCCTGCAGGCAGCATTTTGAAGATCTTCAATGCTCAAGTAGGAATTAACAATGTTTATACTTGTATTTTACATGTGCTGTCACTGTAATCATCACTTATACTCAAAGCAGATTTGTGTATCAGTAATGATCTAATGATGGGTTCAGGAAAACATCGATTTTTATTCATGTGCAAAATTTATATTTATGTGTACATCCTATTGCAATAACCTGTGCACTACTGGAGAAAATTTCATTTGCTTATGGAGATGGAGAATAAACCTACATGAAAAGTTGGTGTAGACTATGTATGTGTGTTAAAAATTACAACCATTTCAATTACAGGAAACTAATAATGTACTTCTAATTTCTGATGTAGTTACTGTCTGTATAAGTGGAATTGTGTGCCAAATTTAAATACACAATTATAAAATTATTCATTTGTAATTACAGCTAACCAATCTTGTAAACTGAAGCATTTAGAAAAATGAACTTTGCAATTTCTTATGCAATGTAATTTATTTGCATTCTATAAATCCAAATTAGGATACAATCCTGTGGATACAGACATAGTCACATACATAATAGCTAACATAATATACACTGTGTGTTGGAAGAATCTTAGCAATAAATAAAAAAACACATACTATACTTACTACAATCTTGTAGGAGTAAGGTATAGGTGAAGTCCCTGTCTATGCCATGAGGGAATACAGGAGGAGTAGAGGTATAGCTTCACTCATTCCTAACCCGAGCAGTTGATGCAGGTAGGTGGTTAGCTTCATACCATGTCTGCCCTTCCACCAGACAAGAACCCAGGTAACTACTGAGTACAATGCTGGGTGGGCCCCAGAAGTGGTCAGGACATTTGAGAACACTCACTTGCACCTGCTGGGAATAAAATGCCAGAATGTCAACTAAGTCCCACAATTCTTGTACAAAAATGTCTGGTATGATGTCCTAGCCAAATTGTAACAGACAATATTTTGAAATGATGTTGAAGAAAACCATAATTTCATTTATATCATGTTTCCTATATGAAACATTTTGTGGAGGTTTGTTTTTATTTATTGTTTTACCAGATTCCAAAATTTTGTTTGTATGTGTTGTTTCAGAAATCTGCAGTCTACGGTTGCATAGTACATGGGCGCGTAGCAAATGAGGTAAAGAGTGTATACGTAGAAGTTATGAATCGCTCTACTGTGCCAGTGTGTCATGAAGAATGGATGTTTAGTATTCAGTGGCCTGAAACTGCCCCAAATCTGGATGCAGTTCAGGACTGTCCAGTCCACTACTTGGGTACAGTGAAACGCCGATGCAACCTGCGTAATTCATACTTTACACAGTGGGATCTTCCTGACTTCTCTTCTTGCATCTCTGAGGCTGTTGAAAGCATCCATAACAATGTGAGTCATCGGACCATGTTGTCTCTTTGAACTGAATAGAAAGAATGACAATATTTCCAAAGTCAGCATTGCTGTTTTAGAACCAGCAGAAGTGCCTGATCTTCACTTGGGTTTTTCTTAAAATTAACTGTATTTAAATAATGAATTTGTTCATCTGTTTTAAATTGACCATATTATATATTACCACTCAGTAATTTTATATTACATAGACTCTGTATAGTGACAACTTTTTAAATTGAAAAGTTTGCTGGGTAAAATAAATAACAGTACACATGTATTACTTCTGAATTTTTAACTACACTAGTCATTTGCAAGTAAAGTACATTAAAGTCTAAAATTTTGTGTTCTCAGTTCCGTACACTGGTTCTGGGGTACCAAAAGACTTCCAGCAATGCAACGCTGAAAGCTTGCCATGAGTACCTTGTGCGGCACATGTTGCTGTACCCTGGTGAAGGGGAGGCAGTGCTGGATATTCTGCAGGAGGTGTTGCTGTTCATGACTCATACAGGAGAAAATGAGGAACTGCTGGCATCTGCACAAATTTTCTATCAAATAATCAACATCCTTTTAGAAAGGAATTTTTCAGTCATAAATACAGGGGTATGTGATATTGGATCCTAACCTATATTTTAATAGTGTATGTCACACTGGATTCTAACCTGTAGTTCAGTAGTGTAGGTCAAAATTGGATCCTAACCTGTAGCTCAATAGTGTAAGTCAAAATTGGATCCTAACTTGTATTTCAATAGTGTAGGTCAAAATTGGATCGTAACCTGTAGTTCAATAGCGTAGTTCAAATTGGATCCTAACCTGTAGTTTAAGAGTGCACATCACATTGAAACCTCACATGCAGTTGAATAGCATAAAATCTCAGCAGTTTCAGCACATTTTCAGTCTTTTTGTGCTGTCAAAAGTGCCTTTTTATGGGATAAATGGTCTTTAACAACAGTATTTATTCAGATATCAATATTCTGTGTGAATTATGTCCTATATTGTAGTAAATGCTTGTTGGGTTTACCCTTCTTGTCTGTTCGTTTAGTGAAGGCACCCTTCAGGGTAGTGTAACAGAGCAGAGAATCTCCGTACAGTGCAGTTTACAAAATGGAACTCATAGATGATATTTCACTGTGTCTCCAGAGTCTTTGCTTCCATATATGTGGGAGGGGGGGATGTGTGTGTAAGCATACAAAAATAATGATAATGTGTTCATAGGTGATATATATTTATGTGTATTCACAAGGAGTTATAAATATATTAACAATGTTATGTTACACATATTAATAATATCAACCATGGTTTTAAAATAATTTCAGTTGTGTCACCTTGCATATATGAAATATTTGGTAATTTTTGTAACCACACACTGGTAAACTCTGTTGCATCTGATGTCTTAATCCGTAATTTGTACAGAAAGTCATCCTACTTCAAGAGCTGGTGAAAACTGAAGCACTGCTTTGGGGATCACTTCTGACAGCAAATAACAACTATGCTCATGTAAATCTCAGCTCATTGTCTCTACATATAGCACAACTGGAAAATGCCTTATACAAATTGCACTTGAACACATCAAGGTATGTAGTGATTTCATTGGAACTCTGAAATTCTGGTACCTTCAGATAGAGATGTGTCAAATTCATGTCCACCACTTGGACATTTTACATGGTATTTTATGTTAATGTTGTTATATCCAGAACACACGGTATCTGTTAACTGTGAAGCCTGTGCAGCATAATCAGGTTTCTACCATACTGTAACACGTCACACTCCGATGCTTGCTCACCAGGAAATCTGTTCCAGCACCTTACTGTCTGTTATTCCGCTATACGCAGGCAACATATTACTACCCACTACACTATTCCAGTGTCTCCAATGGCCACTTTCACAAACCAAAATTTCCCTTGCCATTTGCATGCCTCAGCATTATCTACAAATTAATGTGCCTCTGGATTTTAACTGTTATCCAGATATGTTGCATGTGTATCTATTAATTCATCTGTTTGCTTCATATTATTTATTTATGCGCATTTATGTGTTCCTATGCTTATTTATTTATACATTTATTTATTGTCTCTCTTTAATTATTTAGTCAATTTCATATTTCTGAATGTACTTATTTACTCATATATTTATGCAGGTATTTATTTAGTTACTTGTTTTATTTGCATTTATTCATATACTGATTTTACACACACTCACACAAACACACACACATTTTAAGGCTAAGTTAGGTGAGTTTATGTTGTATTTGTTAGATTATGTTTTCGTGAGTCTGCAGTTTTGCACTGACAGAATGATTCTATCACAACGGAAGGAAAGTAAATTATATGATATGATACTCCCTCCTCATTCACTCAACTGTTACTGATGCTATATAATCCTGGTAATTGACAGTCTGATAAAATAACACAACCACCACCCAGAAATGGTGCAAGGTGTCTGCAATCTTTCGTCATTAATACACAGTACATTAAAATCCTAACAGTTGCTTAATGTTTCAGCACATAAAAAAATTTATCTGAACCTTGCTAAATAATCTTATATCTCAGCACAGTATCATACACAAATTTTTGCAGTCCACTATGCAAATATCACCATGCAGTTCCATGTCTTAGCCCTGCCTGGCGCAGTACAGCACAGTCTAAGCACAGTGACTTCTACTTTAAATGAACTGTTATGTTTCATTTCAGTTGGTTATCAAATCAGCTTGATGTCAACATAGAAGGCCCTAGTTCAGATGCTTTTGGAAATGGAACATGTAGTATAGCAGTAATTGTTTATAGGGATCTCACAGAATTCCTGCCATTGAGATATGTTGCTAAACTAAGGTAAGCTCATATATAGGAAAAGCAGTGTCAATTTGAATAGTGTGTAATTATGATACACTTTGCAGCATTAAACTGTTCTAAGACTGTTTACTTTGAGAATTATGCTGTTTTTAGTATACCTATTGAGGGTACATAGCAATAACTATACTGTCAGTAAATGTGTAGCCCAAACTTGAGCCAGCAGGACCATTTCCCTTTAGCTTTTCCATCCACACTACCAAATATATAAGGAAATGCAAATACCTCCCAAGCATTACTGGCATGCCCACTATTTGCCACTTCTTCAGATAATGACATTTGTTTGTTTTTTTGAACAAATATTTATTTCAACTCTCTTCTTGAGTTCAGTGTAGCACATAACCTCTTAATCAGTTACTTGTGTATCAGGGTGTATAACCGTTGTGTTTTAGATATCAAATTTTTCTTCATGATGACTGTGCAATGACTTGGCACATAGCAACACCTGTACTATAAATAGTGCTATTTTCAATTTATTCTGTAATTACTCCTAGGGATGGTAATGAAATGGAATTTGAGATCAACTCTAGAGTGGTTACTGTTGAGCTTGGAAGAGATGGACGGAGGTTTGTTCCGAGCCAGGGTATCTTCCATGTGGACATTGAATTTGAACACATAGAGAAGAATTACAATAGGGAGGAGTGGAATGTGTCATGTGGGGTGACATATGTTGCTGCTTCGGAGCACTCCTGGGATTTCGATGCTTGCACGGCACTAACAGTTGGTACCAACATCACAAGATGTAGATGTAATCAGCCAGGAACTTATGCAGCACTTCTCACAACAAGGCCCACATATGTAAGTTTCTTCTGTGTGTATGAGTAGATCATTCTGCTGTTTACTGACCATCAGATGATCTCCAGGTCACTCTGCTGTTTACTGACCATCAGATGATCTCCAGAACACTCTGCTGTTTACTGACCATCAGATGATCTCCAGATCACTCTGCTGTTCACTGACCATCAGATGATCTCCAGATCACACTGCTGTTCACTGACCATCAGATGATGTCCCTTGCATTGGTGAGGTTAAAGGAACGATAATGTTATTCCTTGTTCACATAAAATTCTTAAGTTCATTACTGACATGCAAATGTTACACTTCTTTATCGTCTTTTGATATGAACCATTTGAATTTATATTTTTGTTTTCTTGTGAACATTTTTTCTTTTATACTCTTATCAGAAATATCGAGATGATCCGAATTAATGAAGCCTCATTAAGTGCAATGCTAACACTGCCACACTGGACGTTCTCACAGCAGTGTTGCTGAAGATTCAATTCCTCTGTGATGTGATACAGTGTCAGTGTGTAGTTATGTCCTCACTTGTATGAGGATCTTAGTTCCTTCATTCTGAGGCTCAAACATTCAAGAAGAATTAACCCGTCTACACACAGCCTCTGAGCTGCACAGAGAACGAGACAGACTGTCTGTACAATAAGAACCAACAGGATGCACTATTTACTTTCAATTTATTTCGGTAATTAACCATAAACATGTTTTGAGAAGCCTTACTGCTCATCATCAGGAGGTACTTGTCTGTATATACAGCAATCGGTATATGTCATGCGTTTATGTTGGGTCTTATTGTATGGCTATATCGCAATGCACGGCGAACAAAACACTCAAAAGGAGACAGACTGTTAAAGACTTTCAAGCATATGGATGTCAGTACAACGATCAAGTTCGGTGTCTTGTAACGAATAACCATAGAGGCCTGGGTTCAATCTCAGGCCAATCTATGTGGAATTTATGGTTGAAAATTGGTACTCTTACTTAGACAGATTTTCTCCTAGTACTTCAGTGTACCTCTGTCACTGTCATTCCACCGGTGCTACACACTCATCCATTCATCTGTCACTACTGCAATACAATCCTAGCAAATGACAATGTCATTAAGCAACCAGCCCAAAAGAAAGACAATTTCACCACATGTATTGCAAATTCAAGTGGTCAGAAAATTGTATGTGCCTGATTTAACTGTTGCAGTTACCACTGTCACTGTCAACCCACTACCACACAGTTGTGCTGGCTGGCTGCGTGTGCTGTTTGGTGCAGACGGTGTTCACATTGTTCTTACTGCTGCCCTATTGGTGGCACCACAGAACGTGCCTCATATTCCTCAAACTGCAGTGCTGTACTGCAACTTCCGGTGCTATGGGAGTCTTCATTTATGCCGTCCGAGATTCGGTGCCAAAGGTCAGATTCACTTGTAGCTGGAAAGACAACATTAAAATCGGTCCTAAAGAAATGAGGTGGGAGGTGGGCAAGCGTTAACTGAAGTAATATCACTCAGGACAGGGATATGTAGTGGGTTTGTGTGAACACAGTATTGATCTTGCAGGTTACACAAAATGTGGACAGTTTCTTCATTAGGATTAGTAGTTATAGGGTTGGTTAATTGGGGACCGCAGTAGCACGGTGGTTAAGGTGCTGTGCTACAAATCGGAAGGTCCCTGGTTCGACCCCAGCTGGTGTCAGTGGATTTTTCATTGACATAAAATCCTTCCGATCACACTGTGGCCCTGGGGTCGACTCAGCCTCTAACAGAAATGAGTACCAGGAGTATTTCCTGGGGGTAAAGGCGGCCGGTGCATAAGGCTGACAACCTACCACCATCCTGTGCCGTTTTCACGAAATCTGGGAACCTTAACTTCCTGGAACCCTCTCGGCCTGTCAAGGCCTGTAATGGGACTGCTTTACCTTTGCTTTTACCTTAGAGTTGGTTAATTAGTTACTTATTAGTAGAAATAATTTTGACTTAAAGCTTTGATTTATTTTAATATTTCAGGCCTCATTTCCATATGTGACAACAAGCTTGGAAGCTTTCCTTCTGATTGGGATGTCTTCTCATTTGAGTAAGTTGCTGATTGTCTACACAGAAGTGATCCAGATCCCCAGAGTGCAACACATGAAGCAAACAGTTGTCAGCATCATAACAGGTAAACACACACACACACATTTGGCTCAGCGGCCATAGCTAGAAGGCAGGCCTAAACATTGTGCCAAGATGATACTGGTCATGACCAATAAGTAAGGTTCCCTAGCCAGTAGCTTTTCCAGCCATTCTATTTTTCACCAGGAAGTAGCACATGTACTAGGAGTAATACACCACAGATGTCACAAGAGTCAGTCACGCTGTCATTCTGTCAGTCAGCCAGATGCTGTTCGTGGTAAACATTGATGTGTAATGGTAATGACTCTGGAAGCTTGATTTCGTGAAGAAGTGATCTGTGTAATTTTAAGTTTATGGGTGAAATATATTTTGCCCTTCTAAGTTCACCTCCAGTTGATAGGGGCATATGGTGATGGTGTAATGAGCGTGCAGTATATCATAAAATGGTGCAGAGAGTTAACAAGTCATCAGATGGACTTCTGTGATTGTTATGATGATGATTGCATCAGTCAGCCCATTACAAAAAGGACAGATGTGAATTCAACACAAGTGGGGGAACTGATTTTGTAAAAGAGACATGTTCCTTGGGAGGTAGCTGATTGCACAATAATGAGCACATAAAAATCATTGTTCATGAGCGACTGTAAATGCAAGAGCCACATTTATTTTGTGAAGGAATTTTGAAACTCATTCAAAGGTGCAAAAAATTTGTTCATTTTCTTAGGGATTAGGTTGAAAATTGCTGATTCATTGGATCAAATCAGCTACACTTGACTTCCAATTTCATTTGTACGGCCTACGGAACTTGAGTCACAGAACACGCTTCGTATGGGGGGTGTGGAGCTAAAGGCCAATCTGCAAAAAGAAGTGAACGGATTTTATTTTCATGTATGAGACTCCCTTTCTGCACCAATCACTTTCAAGCTCTTGGGGGGGGGGGCTGGAAGATACGAACAGTTGCTGCATGGCAGTCTAAGAAGAGATGTTACCCATCCCATTCATAAACATGGCACTGTACTGTGACCTTGTGACTGTTACATAAACCAGAGTCTGATCATACATTGTGTAGCAGAGTTTTGTGAGTCAGCCATGTGATGGAATACTGCCACTTGGCATTACACAGTCATCAAACATACTCCACAGATTTCTGTATTCACTTCTCAGAACTTAAGATAAAATAGAAAAATATGTATTTTTTTAAATTAATGAACTGTGCAGCATGAAATAAGGACATTGTTTTTGAACTTCAAGTAAAGGGTACATTCTTAAAACTTGACTTTTGATTTGAACTTTTCACCCGTAAAAATGTATGAAATACGAGAGATAATATGAACAGGTACAGAAATGGCTTTTAAAATACAAGAAAGCCCTGGCTGTCAGAGATTACATTAGGATTTAAAGAGGGTGTGTGAAGGCTTAAAACAAGAAGTTACTTAAGTGCAGAGCAGTGCTAATGTGATAGGTTTCTGACCGATATGTCATGCATGCTCTGTCAGTTATCAGAACTCTACTAAATTTGACAGGTGTGCCTGTGTTAGCTGTTCTGTGCAACCACTTGGCACACCATTCAACTGGCTGGCAACTGAGATCATGGTGGCTGTTGTGTGGCACCATGCTGTTCAACATCTTTGTAGCGTCTGCTGCCATCATGTTCATTCTGTTTGTGTTCCTGTACTTCACTGTCATGAGACGTCTCAAGATGCTTTCCAGCAAGAATTCTGATGGAAGCAAAGTTATAGGACGCAGGTACGATGCAGCACAGAATAAACAGAAGAAGTATGATGATGTCTGTGGTTTACTTGTTTACATATTCACTGGATACAGATACAGATACAGATGTAAGAAATACATTTCATCAGTCCATACAAGCACCCATAAAGGGCACTGGATATGAAATATGTCACTGATTTTATGTTATTATTATAACGATCAGTGGTCAGTCATAATATAGACTATAGTTTTAAATCATCATGCAACAGTAAAAAATATTATTCTTTACAACGAACAATTGATTCATAAATTTCTACAATCAGCATACTAAAAGGCTGTTCTGACATCAAAACCATCAGGCTTTATCTCATATAGTATTTAATCATTAGTGAATTCTTCACATGAATAAAACGATTTGTTAAATAAGCACTATTTCAAAGTTGATATAAAACTATTTTTATCAACTACTAATTCTGCAATATATTCCAGTATCTCATGAAAGATCTGTATATACATACGGTATCATTCCTTCTGGTATAGCATAGGATCAGCTGTTGGTTTATGCAATTACAGTTTATTTCTTGTATTAATACCACAAACTGTACAATTAAATGTATAAATTTCAGGAATATGTGACAAAAATTTCATTAAGGATAGTATGTATTGAGAAGGTAATGTCAGTATGTATTGAGAAGGCAATGTCAGTATGTATTGAGAAGGTAATGTCAGTATGTATTGAGAAGATAATGTCAGTATGTATTGAGAAGGTAATGTCAGTATGTACTGAGAAGGTAATGTCAGTATCTCCAATGTTTGAAGTAGCAGTTTGCAATAATTTCTAGATCCTGAAATAGTAGTAAATTTGATTATTTTCTTTTGTAGCTGAAAGACTCCTTTATTTTCTATTAAATTTCCCCCAGATATAATGCCATGCTGTATTACTGCGTGAAAGTAAGCAAAGCGAAACGTCATGTGCCTAGTCACACAACTAAAGTAGTACATGGATCTAACTGCATAACCTGCACTGCTCATTCGTGGCAGTATTTTGTCAATACGATTTTTCCAGTTCATACATTTGTCTAATTCTAACCAAAGAAATTTAACGTTTGTAGCTACTTTCATAGTTTTATTTTGATAAGTAATATGGAACAGATCATTTTGAAGATGGTTTGAGTTAAATGCAACTATATTTGTCTTCTCTGTACAAGGATAACCTGTTACCTGAAAACCGTGCACTCAAATAATTTAGTGTAGAGTTTAATTTGCTTGTGGGTCATTCCAATTATTAGCGGTGATTAACACGCTTGTGTCATCCACACATATTACAGGATTAGCACAGAGATTTATGTCATAAGGAAGGTCATTTATATAAATTATGAACAATAATGACCCCAAGATTGATCCCTGGAGTACATCACTTCCTATTTTTTCCCAACTGGAAGAGAACTCTCTTTTTTTGATTTTGTAGTGATACATTAACCTTTAGTTTCCCTGTTTGTAAGATATGTTTCAAACCAGTGGGCACTTGCTCCATTCCTTCCATAGTAGTTCTATTTTCTTAAAAGAATTTCATGGTTGACACAATCAAGACTTTAGTCAGGTCACAAAAGATGCCGCCTGTTTGTTCTTAGTGGTCTAATGAGGTGAGACTATTGTTACTTACAGTGATGATAGCTTTTCCATTGGTATGGAACTAAAATTTTGTTTGCTTTCAGGTATTGATTTAAACTATTAAACAATAACGTTTATAAAATCTTGAGAAAGATATTAATAATTGAATTGTTCTATAATTTGTCCTATTAATGTTATCCCTTGTCATGTGTATGGACCATACTATTTGCAGCTACTTGTATCAAAAGGTTATTGAAGGCGTTGGCCATCTCGTTAATATGTGCTACCTGACCAGCTTCAGAGTTTATTTTCGTGATCGTATCAAATGATTGAGTTTTCCCAATAGTATCTTTTATAATTTTCCATAATGTGTTTACTTTATTAGAAGAAATTGTAATTTGGTTATTATAATGTAATTGTTTTGCCTCTATTACTACTCTTCTTAAAATTGCACAGTATTTCTTATAATAAACTTTCACTTCGAGATTGTTTATGTTTCTGTATGTAACATAATGATTTATTTTCCTCTTTCATGGTATTTTAATAACTTTCACAATCCAGTCACTGTCTTAAATCATACAACTTTTGTACATAAGAGGAAAATTTTTCTCAGGGTACCTCAGAAGGATACAATGACGGCCAATTAATAATTATGCTGTTGAAAAAATATTGCTATGTGTAATTTTTAAGAAATGTTAAAAATGTGCTCCTTACTCTGTATTTTTCTACATTACGTATTTTTAGTGCTGTGGCTCACTTGCCTGTAATTTCTCCCTTCATATAAATATGTTCAAAACACCAATTAAATTGATACCTCTTTTCTAGGATAGGACTTCTGAAACGTGCCGGGATAATATTTTTTGTAATGATCATGATGGAAGCGTCAAGTATATTCTACATAAATGTTCCAGACTCAACTTGCCACTACGTTTTTAGCTTGACAAGTGCCTTATTGGTGAGTAGATATTATAGTTGCTTACAGTGCATAGAACTCATGCATAATGAGGATGACATGTTTGTTTGTCTGTCTGTTTTTCTTTGTGTTTGCTTGTACACAGTTATGTATGTGGGCTGGGGGACTCTAACCTGAAGCTGTCAGACCAATACAGCCTTTACTTACATAAAACCCAAATTTATCTATAACACTGTTACCAAAAAACAGTTCTTGAACTTTGTGTAAGACTGCAGTACATATTGCAATATGTGCAACTTTATTGGAAACAGCTTTTGGTACTAAGGACAAGTGTGGAAGAGACAAAAAATGCACACAGGGTTTTGGTGAGGAAATATTATGAAAAGAGTCACTTGGGAGACTTAGACAAAGATGGGAAAATAATAATGAAATGAATCTTAAAGTGACAGGATGTGGAGGTCTGGCATCTGGCTGAGGAGAGGGACAAATGACAAGCTCTTGTTAACACGATTATGAACCTTCAGGTTCCACATCCCCCCCCCATCTCATCCTCGTTGATGTGGTCACTCAAATTACATTCTGTGAGTTTACAAGTCCTGCAGCTGCTCATCATGCAACCTTCTCCCATTTCTTCCTCTCTGGCCAAACATCTTCCTCTTCATAAATATAAAACTAGGAATAACAATAATTTACACCGTCCAATAGCTAACTTATCAAAATTCAATAACGGAGCTTATATATCAGGTATAAAAGTTTTTAACCGCCTTCCTCAATATAGTAAAGCTTTGACTAATGATCATAAATATTTTAAATCCACATTGGAGAGGTTCTTATATCATCATTCTTTCTACTCAATGAATTTATATTATGAATATAAGGAAGACAGAAGAATATAAACCTTAAGAGGCTGATTCACTGATGCATTATTTTACCCCTGTTAATAGCATACGATAATGATAACAACACACATCTTAATTGTAATTATTTTAATGTTGTTAATAGTGTGCAATACTAGTAACAACTCACACAACTTAATTGTAATTGTTCTGATGTTATAATTGTTAATAACTATATCACCATTATATTGTAGTTATATTTAAGCATTTGACATCTGTATTTTTAACAGATATTTATACAACTACTTTGACAATTTCCACAT
>Ga0123355_10002760_pt1 | contig 24909 bp, 14 predicted proteins | sample TergutEmb28metaG_3_FD_89872 | JGI IMG/M metagenome (GOLD analysis project Ga0123355, IMG submission 89872) | Embiratermes neotenicus P1 segment gut microbial communities from Petit-Saut dam, French Guiana - Emb289 P1 | ecosystem: Host-associated > Arthropoda: Insects > Digestive system > Gut ...
AATTTTGACCTCCTGATGATGAGCACATATGCTCGAAACATGTAGAGGCATGAAATAAACTTATTGTAAAACAAAAATTTTGTGCATCAAGTTGGTTAATTACTGAGATAAATATACTGAGATTCACGGTCAGCAAAACGTCAAAAAATGGGACAGAAGTTTACAATTCATTAAGTTCTTGTTAAAAAATTTTCCCCTGATGTGGTATGAAATATTTAACACACGACAAACCAGCACGAATGATTATAGTGACCTGTACTAGCAATATTTAAAACAGAAGTTTAAGACAATTTGAGGAAGGAAAGAAATCGATACAGCACCATTTTTCATTGTATTCCACTGCGAAGTGCTTCTCTACTGTTTCGTTCCTCTCAGGAAATGAAGACAACAATACAACACAAGATTGGTATCGAAACAAACTGAAGGAAATTAGAAGGAACGGAGCAGTCTGCGGTGTTTTGGCACACATTCCCCTCGCTATGTGTCGGACAGATGAGAATTGAAGTAACTCGGCATGGAGGGTTGCCGCCCCCAAATGTCAGCGACAGACCTTGCTTCATGTGTGCAAGTCATCGCATGTCTTGCAACCCCGATTCCTCCGCCATACTGCAGAATGAACTGACTTGATACAGATCAACTGAGCTGTTAGAATTGGAATTATCCTCTGAAGTGTGTCATGTAGCTTGTTAAGACACGGGGCTCACCCTATTAACAAGGTATTCCACATTAAAACACAACGACATAATACTCCTGCGCTAGTCTTAGTAAACGCTGGTGTAATTAGAGAAGAAATATTTATTTAATTATATATCGGTGAATCATATACAACTTAATTATATACTGATGGATTGATGTTTGTGTCCAGTGCACCTTAGTGAAGAAGAAGAAGAAGAAGAAGAAGAAGAAGAAGGAGGAGGAGGAGGAGGAGGAGAAGGGGAATAATTAACCGTATTTTAAGAACAGGCCCCAGAAATATTTTGACACAAGACAGAAAGTATAATTATATGTGGAGATTCATAATTTTTACTCGTCAAATATTATTAGGATGCTCAAATCTTGGAGAATAGGATGAATGGGACAATTAGCACATAAGTGTAAGATACGAAATGCATGTGAAATTCAGTGTAACTTAAAAATCTGACTTCATGGAATCATGGTTTATGTATAATACCACACTTGTAGTACTAAAATAGTGTTTGGTATAATATTATGTGAATAAATCTCTACCCACATTTAAGAACGTGATATTGCAACAGTCACGTTGAACTTTGCATCTATAGCATTCGCAAAAATTCTCGTAGGCCTATACCCACACAACCGAAAGGAAATGAAAGACAGCTGGAAGGAAGAAACAGTATGGAGAGGAGAAATCAAACACCAAAAAAGAAAGACCAAAAAAGACTTGTTTTGATCAATAGTTAAGTCCATTTCAGTAGATGTATTGTCCAGACTTTGAGTACTGTTGGCAACATTTCCTGCTATGTTCCCTCGAGACTACAAAATTTTTGTGAAGGGAGTGATGTTACGGTCAGCATCATCAGATGGGGAAAGTTAGACTTCTGGTATTGGATATTGTGTGTAGTTGATAGTCCTTTCTGTAGGACAAGAAATTAGTTTATTTGCCATATTTACGAGTTTTCAAAGTTGTATTGAAAATAAACACTCCGTAAAAAGAACAAATTACATTTCTTATAAACAAATATAGATGCGATGATGATAATGGCGATAACAAAAATGCTCTGATGGCAATGCTTCAATGTTTAGCCACAAACAGTCCCTTCAGTCAGATAATGGAGTCTGGTGTCTTTACCGTGTGACATGGCACATTTGTTCCTGCGTTTCGGAGAGGCGTGCTGCTCCATCTTCAGAATCATTTAATTCGGTTCAGAAGACCATCAATTCAGCAACACCAGCTTTAAATTCTAAGACAATACAGTCCTCTCGCCGCATAAGCACGCAGCTATACACCTTCCAGGTCTTCAAAGCTTAGTGGTTAGTACTTTGACACTAAACACCCTTTTTATGCAATGCATCGTCATTGCGTTATTTTTAATATAATAGTAAATGAAACAATAGTAATTAGCCTATACGTACACAACTTTTAATTAATCACCAGCTTAAATAATTATCAACATAGTTGAAGTATAAGAGACCAACTTGATGTCACACTTTATTAAGTTTTATTTCGCTTCTTCTATGCTCAAAATATTTCGGACATTAATACATCCATCATCAAGAGCCTGCGACTTTTCTGTTGTTTCACCACATTGGTTGTGTGTTCTTGTTTCGGTGTGTGTTGGAGTTGCGGTGTGGCTGGTTGGAGTGGTATCCGTGTGGCAGGCTGAAGCAGCCTTTTACTTTGTCCTACCCTTGCCTTCAATGAGACAGTAAAAGAAATATGACTGGGTAATATCACAAGCTCTTAAAATAATTTAAAGGAACAAGCCTAATGGTTTGCAATTTATCACTGTTTAATAGCATAATCGTCTCTCAAATGTCAGCGATGAACTTATTTAAACAAAAATCCGTTTGAAATAAAAACGCAACAAGAAATTAAGACACCATTCCTTAGAATTCCTTCCTTGAAATTAACCTCTACTTGAGTAGGACAGAAAATTTTCCAATGTATCACACGAAAGATCTTTGGGAGTTTTCTAAACAACGTGTTTGTAATTTTAGGGTCTTTTAACTTAAAACACCATTGCATTAGTTTTTATCCTCCTTAATTCTCTCTTGATGATGTATGGATGGGAAACCGCCGGCGGTTCCTGGCTTTCTGGATTGTGCACATGCCTGTGAATGCAGTTTAGCCACCGAGATTCCTGAGTTCTCCGCCAGTCGTAATGCGCGACTTCCTCTGTAGGATGCTGGGGGTGGGATTTCATTAGGCTGAACATGAGAAGGGCCTGTTAGGACTGTCAGGGAAGTAGCAGGAGAAAGGGCTATAAGTAAAGATGACCTGGAGTTTTGCCCTTCTGGGTAAAACAAGAGAGAGGGTAGACGGTCTTCTGAAACTAAAGGAATTTCTTACTGTAAAAAGAGGCGTACGCATGGTAGCTGGGAATTCCCTTTGGAGAACGTAACCTACATTCCAAAGCTGGAAATGCTACTCGATCACGCGCAAATGGTAGGGGAAAAGGCCCGTCTCATATATTTAAATGGCATGCTCAAAGCATTTGAATAACGAATGTACTCCAGCTTCTAAATGAGCGGCACTGGCACGTCTGTGGTCTTAACCCTGAACATACGAAGTCGGATTTCAACGAGAGGTAAATAAATAGTTCAAAGCTTCTCGAGCTTTTAAGAGTTCAACTCAATTATCACACCACCAACACATACAGCATTGATATGTGAAAATCATATAAAGGTGACCTTTGCCACATTTTGCGGTGATGTCATTAAATGTAAATAACAGAGTGGCAATTAGCATCAAAATAAGGTGTCTAAGAGAAATGGAAAACAATATTACATCGCCAAATGGAAGCTGCCACTGGTAGGTTAAATTTTACACAGCCGACAATCCAAATGTAAAGGTTATTTAAAGGGCATTCGACGAAAGACCGTATACTAAATGGTGTTCCTTACTTACTTACTTGCTTACTCCATGGTGCAGAGTCCTTCTTGAGAAGTTAACTGGTTTGCAGCTAATCAGGAAATTCCCCGCATTTCACGGAACCCGAAGATTCATTACCGCACTCACAAGCGTCCGCCACCTGTCTCTATCCTGGGCCAGCCCAATCCAGTCCATATACCCACATCCAACCTCCTGGAGATCCATCCTAATATTATCCAGCCATCTACGGCTAGGTCTCCCCAGTGATCTCTTCCCTCCGGCTTCCCCACCAAGACTCTATACACCCCCCCTCCTCAACCATACGGCCATATGCCCAGCCTATCTCATTCTTCTCGTTTTGTAACCCGCACAATATTGGGCGTGGAGTACAGATCATTTAGCTCCTCGTTATGCAATCTCCTCCATTCCTCCGTTACCTCGTCCCTCCTCGGTAAATGGTGTTCCTTAGAAGTATTAAATATATTTATGTCAGTTGTAGGCATCTTACAGTGCTTAAAATTAACTTACGAGACATTCCATTAAACAGATTGACCTGGTTCGTCTTACGTTGAACCCTGAACAATAAAATAATTTAAAACTAAGCATTACATTTGCATATTAAAATATTTTTATTACGTCAGCATAAAAATAAATGAGTCACAAACAGGATAAATCCACAAGCGAGTACCAAAGAAGAAGTAAAAATATGTTTACTACTAGACACTCAAATTTTTGTGATTGAATCCTAAGTGAAACGCCACAAAATGGCATCCTGCGCTGGGTGCGTTCAGAAAAATGTCACGATTTTATTGCAGCTAACGAAACGCAATCCACAGTGGTTGCACAAACATAAACAAGCACCACATATCGGAGCTTTGTAAGAAGCAGATGTCTTACAAAGACACTGTGACAGCTAAACGACATTACTTACAACGTGACTGCTCCTTGTGACGTCAGTCACAAGGCGACAGATGAAGAGACGAAGAACAGAAAGAAGTCTCCATGGCTGACTCACCCATTCTGAGTTATTCTCTTCTACAAGAAATCTCCCCTTTTTCCATTCTGAAGCATATCCCATCACATGAGACTGACTTTCTTCCGGGACCTCATCCTCTTTTCTCCAATTCCCATCTCCTCATCTGCAATTGTATGCTCAATTCCACCTCCCTCCAAGAACATAACAGAGAAAGGAGGACGCATTTCCTATCCGTCACTATTCGCAACGCACATAAGTCTTATCTGATGGCTTGCAACGGGAAGGGGGAAGTAGTCGCAATTTGGTACATTCCTCGGCCCCCGTTACGACAGGCCATACAAGTCTTCGTCTTCAAGAAATGAGGTTCTGAAGGGAAACTATATGTGACCATATATCCAACTATCACTATCAGTTTGTAGAAATTCGTTCTAAGTTCTTTCACAAAATCAATCGGTCTGCAGTGAATACTTCGAATGTTGCTTACGCTGGCTTTGTACTCGTCCTAAGTAAGCATTAATCTTGAACTTTATAGCGTTTTACAAGCTGTGGGACGCTTGCTGATAAAGGTTGATGGTAGGGTCGGTCGGACGCAGATCTAGGAAACTTTTGTAAAAGGGGAATGCTTGTTTTTTACTGTAGAGCGATTATGACTTTTTAACAAACTCACCAACAACACGAAAGATGTAAGATGCTGATAATTTGTACCGGTTACTGTGATTTGAACATAGAAGGCAGGAGAAAGACGCTGGGTTTAATTATGTGTATCAAAACACAGGCTACTTAGTTTTAATTCGCAAGAAGGCGTAGTGTTTAACAGCCTTCAAGTGTGCAAGAAGTACGGCAAAATGTCGCATCAGTTAATCTGACTTGCTGTTAAAATACTGTGACTACTCAATCCCAGCCTTTCTCTAAAGGAAAGAATCGACTATATTTGAACGTAATAAAATAAAATTAATTGGACAAATTTCAAAGTACCTGTGGGTTATTAACACCAAATTAAAGAAATTAAAGGAAATGAGGAATAGGTAAATTGATCATATATTTCTCTCAACGAAACATGGAAACTGCGACAAAGTAGTTAAAACGGAGATTAGTACTACTACTACTATTACTACTATCGGTGTTAGTAGTAGTAGTAGTAGTAGTAGTAGCAGCAGCAGCAGCAGCAGCAGTAGTAGTAGTAGTAGTTGTTGTTTTGTAGTTGTAGTAGTTGTTGTCGTCGTCGTCGTCGTTGTTGTTGATGTTGTTGTAGCAGCAGCAGCAACAACAATTATCAAGTGCATATGCGGAAGATTCAAGTCTTGCGGGAAGTAGTGTCGTGTCGGTGCCGAAATTGTTACCGACGTTCGAGGAGATGTAGTGCCTACATCTTTATTTTCTTTCATGGCGCAGTATCCTGTAGTGAGCCCGGGCCTCCTCACTGTTGAGACTTCACGATCACACTCAGGCACATCACACTCGGTAGAACTCCTCTGGACGAGTGATCAGCCCGACGCAGGGACCTCTACCTGACAAGACACAACGCTCACAAGAGCCAAACGCAATGCTCCGGCAGGATTCGAAGCCACAATCCCAGCAAGCGAGGGGCCGAAAACCCACGCCTTAGACCGCGCGGCCACTAGGAACTGCCATCTTGACCTGATATATATAACAATCCCTCATCACCATTCGCGGCTCTTCTTCTTGAATTGTTTTATCTTAAAAATTAAGTAATAATAATGTTTCACAACGCCGGTAGATATTTAACTTTTTGGCGCCGGAATTATTTTTTAAATTTTAGTACATCCTGTATATAAAATATGAATAGAACAGGAACCAAATAAGTTATAATTATGAAACAAACTGCATTTTGAAGAGAAAAAAACGGAGAGTATATACCATGTTTAAAATATTCAGTGCCTGTATTTGTTGAATAAATATATAAAATGCTACGTTTTGAGTTTAGTGGTGCGGTACAACTATAGTGGTCATTAGGCGTCAAATGGTTAACCGTCGACATGAAGCAGCATACCACAAGACCTGAATCTACATCAATACATCTACGAGAACCTCGAATCTTGCACAGAATTAAATTTTACCAAATTTTGTGAAAAGATTCTGTTTCTAAACTTGAAAGAAGGACATTGTGACACACACACAGACAAATTTTATGCGTGTTGGCCACATACGAGTAAAGTTGTTCTTTACCCTTAAGAATGTAAAGTAGAATAAAATCAGAGTTTTTATCTTAGTGTATATGGACAGCGGTGATTTCAGCAATGGTGTTCCCTCAACGTCGGTGTATTTCTTAACCTGTAATTTGAAAGGTGTAATTGTAAACTAGGCGATGTTGAAGTGTTTGTTCTTATTGCGAAATCATTGTCGAAATGTACATCAACGCATCAAATTTAGTTCAATAACTTGTTCACTTGTTTGAAGGCTATAACAGGTTACTTCCGAAAAAAAAGTATTCTAATTACGAAGCATTACACACACACACATATATATATATATATATATATATATTTCCGAATACAGCTATTGTCGAAGTACCGTAGCTCTAGTGAAGCTGGAAATTTACTACAAACACGCGAATATTTTTATTTTAGACTCGAAGAAAAGCGTCTTCCAATAAAAACTTGGTTGTTGAACCATCTTTTAGTTCCATAAAACGGGATATAGTAAAGTTACAAACTTAACGCAGCCCGCGATTTGTAAGGATTTCTAGGGAAATGTGGCAGACGATACAGTTTTCCTATTAAGCTTCCACAGTCATCCACTGAAACATAAGCAATTCAAACGAGTAACATTTTGGGTATAAAATAGAATTACAGTCGCATGGTTTTAACATGTTAAAATGGATTGCAGGAGTTACTATCAATTTAAAGAGACATGTCGCTTTTACGTTTCAGACACGTGCCTTCTAGAACTATATCGACAGCTGTGATGTCTCCGGTCTGAGTCTAGTTTATAACTGATGTACAAAAGTCATAAAAATATCGTCTCCTCTCTATGATTACATAGTGACTTTATGTGTTGGATGAACCACATAAATAAACCCAAGCTTTCGTACAATCTTCCGATGTGTCGTGTCATAAGACAGCTATGCCATACAAAGTACTAAAAGCAGTAAACGTAACATATCATCATATCATATCGTATCGTATCATATCATATATCACATCAATCACATCAATCATATATCATGTCATATCATATATCATATCATATACCATATTTCATATATCATATCGTATCGCATCGTATCATATCGCATCATATCATATATCATATCATATATATCATATCCTACCAAAGAGCATGAAGTTTCACTTTCCTCAGATTTTTTAAATTTCACTCTCGTTTTGAAGTAAATACACTGCATCCACAGAGCTAACCGCCTGTTAGAAACACAAATTAATTATAATAACGTACTTAAAGTGGTTTCAAATAAGCCTCTGTCAGGCTGTCTAAAAGCACAGACGAAACAAGTGATAAAATTTGCTGTGCAGTTGAAGTATCGGAAAACATAGCAAAAACGTTTATTCAAAACAGCGATCCTGACCATTTTAAAAGAAAACAGTACTGTTAAGGGCAACAACTGGCATTTTGTTGTAAATATCTCATGAAACATATAACTACACTGCGTGGTCAAAATGCAGTTGGTAGGACAATTACCACTGGGTTTGAAAGTTACCCCCACCAATACATGAAAATGACTCGTCAAGCTCACGGGTCGGTGTATGTCCTAGCAGAAGGGTCATATCTACGCAATGGATGAATGTTGGATACGGCACAAGAATACCGACCCTCTGGAAGACATACATCAGGCTTCAGGTAGTCAATTTTTTATCTGAGATATGTAATTACTGAAAATATATTAACAACTAAGAACAACTAGATTTTCCTTTCTTCACACACAATCCACACGCATGTTTAACTGCTTTTACAACTGTTTCAGTTCTTCACACTGGATGCATTATGCAAGTTAAATAATTTTCAGTCAGTGAATTATCTTCACTCGCGCACACACACACACACACACATGCCCACACACACACATGAACTACAAGTAGTTTTAAAGGCACACAGAATTTTATGAGTGACACTGTATCTACCACGTTGCAGTCCTTCATCGATATGAATTTTCTCGCTTTCATTCCCTTAATATTTTGTTCAAATTTCGAAGCTTCTTCATGGCTGTGGCTCCTTGGTTCTTACCCCCTGCAAGTTTACGATTTACGTCAAAAGTTTTACCCCCCACATCCCATGTTACCACCCGCTGCGGTAAGGCATAACTGTGCAAAAATGAGCACATACGTCCGGCATGGTCGGTAACTGGGTGGATGAAAGACCAGTTCACAGATAAGGATAAATATACAAGTTACATCGACATTCTTTGTCATCTGTGAAAATGTCTGCAACCCAAAGTCTTTTTCTCCTAGATCCTAGCAAGCTGTCTGTCCGTTGGTCGCCTGAATCAGTTAATCGTCAACTATAGATTAACTGAATTGACCGATGTTTGTGAGGAGTTTAAGTAGTATACTATTCACATTTCCACAACCTCTTCAAAAAAGGATGTATCCAACTTCACGTTCCTTCCGCATAAGTCTCGAATACCTCCTACCTCCCTCTACTAATGTAATATTTCCGGTTGGGTTAAATTTTTATATATTTGTCCTTTACAACTGCAGTAATATTTAAGGGGAACGTAGAGTCACGTTTCTGCGGTTACAGGATAAGGTATTTTCAGAAATTTTTACAGCGCGTGTTGCTCAGATAAATATATTCTGGGTTTTGTACCTTTTACATTGATTCCTGAGTCAAATTCATTCATCCTAAAGATTGAGGCAATACGGTCCCACAACATGTGGCAAGTAAAGTGCAAAAACCCAGATCATCATTTTGGTGTCTGGAGTGTATTTTACAATTTATCTTAAGGAACTGAAAATAATGCCAGCAGTGTATCCTTATTATTTTCATTATCACTGTTGTAACAAACCTGACTTTAAAAGTGTAAAGTTTTATTGTTTTCTGAAAATTAATTTGTTGTAAAATATTTGAAACAATATACCACCATGTAAAAAAGTTGTTCTTGGCCTGCAAAACCGTGCTTTAAAACAAATAAACGTATTAAATATAATTCTAGGAGATGGAGACATAACTTGGCGACTGCGCAAAATATTTGGTGCCTTAGCTTATCCTGCAAATAGGTCTGCTCTATACAGAACTATGAGAAAACTACTTCTGGCAATACACTGCTGTTCTGAACAATTCGAAGTCTTCGGATAAACACGGGAAGGCAGCAAAGAGCAAGGAACTTGATCGGTTTACGGCGTACATAAGCATCAGACGCACGTTATGGCCTGTGACGTCACTAACGTATGGTATTAACGACGTTATGGAATTGCACACGCACGCACACACATACATACAAGCACAAACGACTTTATGATATAGGGCTCATACAGCAAGGATAGGGAAATCATATTTATGCGTCTCATGAATTTTTCATGAGTTTCTTTGAATTAATGTCCTGTAATCGTCTTTATACGCGTTACAGAATGGCTGAGGGGAAGGGAAAGACACATTCAAACTGTGGAGCTTGTACGATTATATTCTACAAACACAACCTTCTCCCTTTTCTTTAAGAATGCTATTTCAATTGCAGATATATAGTTGTTAAGATTCCGAATACAATATTTCATGTGAGTGTTATGTAAAATATCATAATGAAGAGTACTGAGTTATGCAGATACTCAAAACAATACTGATTCTACATTCAACATTTCAATTCATTCAGAAAAAAATCTGAATCTGAAGACAGTACAACATATTTAACTCTTTACGTGTTACGTGCTGTATTTGGAATGAATGAGTCTGACAACAGATGCTGAGGAGAATACAAAGATGTAAGAAACAGAAAGTAATAGAAGTACTGAAACACTGCACACTTTTAAACTTCAAAACTCTTAGGCTTTTCCTAATATGATTAGGATAATTATATTAAAAAGGGAAAGAAGTTTAGGGTAGGTAGCATGCGTAGGCGTGATGAGAAATGCGTTGAACGTTTCAGCCGGGATAGTCAGCGATGCCCCATCAACATTTTCTTGAGATTCGAGGAACAATCTACACTAAACCAGACATTAGCTTGCTTCAGAGAACGCAGAAACCATCTGCGCGAAAGTAAATTCAATGCGTCTTTCAAAAAGGCTTACCACGAACGCACGCATGCACGCACGCACTTTACTCTACATAACCTCATATATTCTACAAGACGTCTTCAAATAAACTTGAAACAAATGTCCGGAGAAAAAATTTGATATATCCATGTTACAATCATGAGGTTAATACATGTAAACAAATCAGTACTTTACTATAAAAAGAATAGAGCACATTATAATGATAATTAAGAGCCCCTGTGAACAATGGACAGGTAATGCAGACCCGTGAGCAGTTTATCGGTTATCTTGTCCAGTCCGAAAGATGAAATCTACAACTTACACTTTACGATATGTTCTTATCCTGCAGGATTATGGTAGAAGGTATAACTGTCATATTAATACACTTTTTAAAATCCAACCCATCTGTGGATCAGACGTTTAAAAAACACACATCACCTGAAACCCCTTTACGTTTGATGACCTTCCTAAGATTTCATAATATTTCTAATCGGATAAGATCCAATACTAACAAATACTACTGCACAGAGTTTGTACGCACATTCCAATGCGGTCAGTCAAATTATAAAAATAACGTATGTCGTTATTTAGAAACCATTTGTTCCGTTATATAAAGCGTGAGAATATTACAGTATATAAATATAGTAAAGATTTGTTATTAACACCTTAATTGTCAATCTTCAGCAGTATCACTGTGTCGATGGCAATATACGTTAAATAATACTGGATAAATCATACACTTTAGAGTAAGGGTGCACAATTCTCGGGCGCTAGACTGTCCAGGTGAATACATTTTATTCAGGTGCTTAATATTTGTGGATCCTCAATAGGGCTCATTCTTCTTGTCATTCTTCTGGTGTCTAGAATTCTGTAGTGTCTCCTGATCTTCGGAAAATTTGTGCATCCATGCTTCAGAGCTTGACAATTTTGCAAGCTTAGCTTAAAGTACTTACATCACTTTCAACAAACATATCTTAACACATCTTATATACCAGATGATAACAGCTTTATTTTTGGTACACCACTAACTTGCAAAAGTATAAGTTGTTACTCGGAGGAGTGGACATTCTATGAGGTTCTAATTCACAAAGAATAAGCAAACAACCGAATATTTCAAAGAAGAATTCTCAACCCAAAATATCTATCCAGGATGGTCACTGGTCTTCTGCCAAGTGACCATCTTAAGGACATACCAAAACAAGCAAAGCTTTGCACGCATGACTGCTTTCTGCATCTATGAATGTATTTATTTGGCACAACTGTCATCTCGAGGCGTCTCTCAGACTGGTCCGAAAACTTTTACCATAACTGTAACAGTCCTGTAAATTCATATTAGTACTTCTTGGATTTGCAACTATAATGTATGCCGGAGGGTGGGTCTGACCACTTACTTCCCTCCAACGCCTCCCCCCAATAAGCCTTCCTAGCGTGTACAAAGACAACTAACGTTACTCTCTGTCATTTTACTTAAGTATCTATATTACATACTTAGTTACCGTGATGACAGTCCTTCTCCAGTACCGCACATTAAAAACAATTCAGAAAAGTGCAACCATATTCGGGACTCAATATAACAATCGAATACTGATTCAAGTGTCAAATTGGTTACTTTTGTTCCGTAATAGAATAAAGGGGCAGTAACTTTAATCCAGCAACAACCTTCTTCTTTCAAATCGATCCTTGCCATCAACAATACCCATCTTCCAAAATTATTCAGCGCTCTGACTTCTAGCATTCTTACCGCATCCTTAACTAACTTGGGCTAAGTCGGTCTAGTCAAATACTTGTAACTGATTAACGGTATTCGTTAATTTAATATTATACACCTTGCCGTGAAATAAAAACTTAGTACTGAAATCTAATTTGAAGACAAGATTTCTGGATGCAAATGTTTCTAAAGGAGTTCCGTATATATATTTTACTTATAACATTGTCTATATATATTACGTTTTATTCTTCAATTTATATTTTATGATTTATCAAAGACGATGTCATATTTTAAATAATATGACCTTTGCGTAACATGTACTCCCTGAAGATGGTCACATGTAATGGCCGAAACATCTAGGAGTAAGCTTGATACATGAAAAAGTGCATTAAGTCGGAAATAAATTTACCCGCATACGATGTTCATTTACTGAAGGGATTACATAATACTGATCACAATACACAGTTAACATAAGAATTGCTAAGTAATGAATTCTGAAAGCAAAATAAGGTGTCATAATATCGAGGAAGCTTGTTATAACATTGCTTTAGACCGTGCTGTCTGCGCAGCATTCGATCTATACCACCGACTGATACTGACTTGGAACTAAAAGTTGCAATCTTTCGTCAGAATAGCGAGGCTCCCTACGTGACCATACCTTCCACACCGCATTTCCTTATTATTCTTTTACATTTATTACTATTGACTTTTGGATCGACCAGTAGCACGAGTTCAATACACTCGTGAAATATGCGTTTATCAAATATAATACCTTGTCGTCACATTTAACTACGATTACAACTGTTCTTTTGGTTTTACGAGTGACTACTTTGACCAGCACACGTTTTCTTATATTATGTAGATTCGATACTACCAAATCAATAAATAATGACAATCTTATGAAATCGATGCCACTCATTATTGCTACATTAATTCGATTATAAAGAGAATTTTGATTGTCACGTCCTTACCTGCATATTTATGAGCTGAAAGCCTGATCATATTTCTTTATTCACAGTCTTCGCCATGATGAGTCAGCATACTTCATATCGAACTGAGCACAAATTTTCATTCCACACAACTAGTACACTATAATTACTCACACTCACCATTTTCATTACTCTTATTACATTATTTACACTTCTAACACTTTCAATGCATGTTTAATTGAACTAAAACTTTCTAAACTGTTTTACATATGGTAACTATTACTCTTATAGCGCATCGATCGAAAGTTTACCTCAAGCAGCTTACAGCCATCTTGAAGCTGTCACAGCTCGATCGATATTCTATAAAATGTTCTCATTGGACTACGTAATGGTGACGTGCCGCTGCCTTACTAAACTTAAATGTCATTGGTTAAAAGTCTCCCCGAAACACAAGATTAATATATATGCCCTCAGGCTTAACCACCAGTGCCTTGAAAAATCATTGTAGCTTGCTATCCACATTAAAACTCAGCCATAATCCTTAGTATATCACCCTTATGTACAACTATCACACACGTCGCACGCGTAGCGTGCTGGAAACTAATGCTACTACAGAGCTATACAGACCATAATTCCCAATTCCTTTCTTTATACTAGCTCCCCGAAAGCCAGGATGTTATGTCAGAAGTTTTGGTCCACAGAAATTAGGTAGGCTCTATGAAACTATATCTATGCGCTTTAAAAAGTTATATGACAAGGAAAACATAAAATAAACAGCAAGATAAGAAGCACAAAGATAGGAAGGATGAAGTTCATTCTGATTTATCCGCGCAGTATTTCTTTTTAAATTTGTTTGTTTCAACATTCCGGTAGCATGTTTTTGTTATTAGGCGTACGGAGTTATTATTATTATTATTATCATTATTATCATTATTACGTTAGAACCTCTATAATACTATATGTAATTATATATCTGAAAACAAATCACGTTTCTGTACTTCTGATGTCTTGCTATCCAGGTATGTTTGTTTAGATACTTTCTGCATGATTCTGGGAGGATTCTAATTGCACACATTACTGGCATCACTTCTGTTTCTACATTCTACATATTCTTTCTTTTGTAAGGTTTACATTACGAAAGAGTAACCCAATCCCATGGACCGGAATTTTGCGGTATACACCTCCTTTTAAAGTTTTAAGGGTAGGTAAATCAAGGTGGCGACAATAGTGGATGAAATAAGAAGCACAAGAAGATCATGGAACGAGGTCAAAGGGATAGCTGGAGACCGCAATGCCTGGAAGCTCTTCATGGATGCCCTATGCTCTACAAGGAGTAAAAGAATTGCTGCTGCTAATGATGATAGTGATGATGAAATCAAGGTGGCGCATAAAATACGGGTGGGTGAAAACTAAAGTTGCCTACATTTTACAATTTAGTCGTTTGGAAGACAGAGATGGAAATACGCAGATATCATTGAAACGTTGCAGCGAGTGTAAGATTTGAGGTTGTCGCAGCAGTGCTGCTGAAGATTCAAGTCTTCTGAGACGTTATATTGACCACCGATTGGCAAACAAAAATTGACATTTCGAAGGTTGGCAACGCCATCATCTCAAAGTTCATGCAACAGAAGAAGCGTGAAATTGGACTGCGCGAATCTGAAGATGGAACAGCCTCATTGTTTCGAAACACGCAAGGGCTTTGCGCAATACCTCAGAACATTTAATCTTTCAAGTTGTGGAGATCTAATTGTTTGGACTCAGTAGAACATAATCCTAATCTAACTTAGATTTAAACGTATCAGCAATTACTAATAGCTGGAAATGATACTTGCGGAATTAAAAATCTCAGAATCTATAAGCATGTTAACCGTCCCGTGACACCAAGGCTTCGTTTTGGTTTCAGGACCTAAGATTCAGGATAACATTTTGTTGCTGGACGTCAGCCTTGGGATTTGGGGTCACAGACCTTCCGACCGGATGCCACTGTCATCGTGCAACTTAATGCCCACATTCTATTGTATGTCTCGCACAAATACAAACAAGTGTCAAAGGAAGAGTCTAGAGAGCAATTTGCTTTGTTTCTTGATAATAAAATTGGCTTGGAAGAGTCAAGAAATTAATCTTACAACGACAACAACAAAAGACCCCATAAACGACAAACATATGAAAGATAAAGGACTAGGCATGTCATTTTTACTTTGGGGGGCAATTACTCTTATAACGTATGAAGGCTAGGTAATAATGCCTTTCAGTCCTACAGCCCTAATGTCAATAGCCGGATATAAATATCTTATTCAAAATTCAAATTAAGTTAAACAGAAAAAATATTTAGATACAGGTGCCTTAGATTTTAGCATATTCTGCACTTCTATTCACGGGAAAGGTGAATGTTTTCAGAAACAGCCACCACAAACACTTAACGTTATATAATACTGTAAATAAAACTGCGTCCTCTCTGGCAATTTACTCTCGAATTATCTGTCTTTTCAAACCAACTGAGCATCGGTGTGAAGGCTGCAGTTCTGCAAAATGTAATTGGACAAGGGTTTATAGCCGATGGTGTGTCGGAAAGTTCAGCAGTTAAGCCGGCACTCCATGAGGATGGCGCCGACGAGCGCCGAAACTCGTCGGAATATTAGTTAAATTGTAACTTGGTGTATGAGAAGTGGTACATTAAACAAAGGTGTGACGAAGACAGATAATTATGAAAACTGAACAGTATGCACAACATCAAGTCAATTAACGCCCAACAGGCAAAGAGTGTGAATAATTATTCTCGAAGTGCACCAGTGTTACGTGCCATTTCTCTTCCTGCTTGAAATTTTGGTGAGTACAAGTTAGTGTATGTGACAAAGAAGTCTCGAGTAATCTTCGTAGCTTCAGCAGATAACATTTTACCATGTCCATTTTATGGCATGCAGTTAATGAGTATTTAATTCCTCGTAACAGAATGGTGCTTAATATAGGCTTATCTTACGCTTTTGATACCAAAACCATAAACTTTCATACATACTTGGAAGCAGTCAAATTTGTTACTCAACTTTATTTCGAAATACACTTCTTCCACACGTTCCTCGTTTCTTAAAATCAAAAACAAAAACACTCCATCGCTAAACCAGTCGAAAAAACTCTGATGGATAACGGAAATACTGTCTTATATTTCCTGTGTTGCTCAGAAAATCTTTAATCGTGTTAGGTTGTTTAATGCTTCCAATCTCATATTATAACAGGGTATTTAACAGAATAATATCTGTTTATTTTAATAGGAAACTCGAGCTTTAACATTTGTGTAAAACAAAGTCCAAACACTCACAAATTTCGTTTCCAGGCATTTGTACTGCATTTCCTGTTGAACGAAAAAGCCATCACCTACACTGGAAGACTCAGGAAATACTGTGCCACAGCACAAAACACGTCTGGAAATTCGTGTACGTTTCCAAATCTCTTTAGCAGAGATGGTCTATAAAAAGTGCCAGAACCACAAGCAAGCACTTCCAGCCACCCCACTTTAAGCAGCTGGAGCACAATTTCTCCATGCTTAGGACCTGCTCCCCTGCTTCTCGGAACAAACAGGCTTTTACAGAAGTGATGTATGGCGACCATTTCCCAGTCTCTGCTTCAACCCAGCCAAACCGGCATGTTGTACTAGTGTTCAGTGTGCAGTTACTCAACTGCTTTTAACCCAGGCTCAATTTACTCGTACAGTGATGATGTCAGAAATCAACGATTATGAACATTCAGGTTCCGAAAAGTGTTCTTAATATACAGTACGTTTTATGCTTATGGAAAAGTAAAAAATGGTGTAACCAAAGCATATCTACATTTACATCAATCTCTAGACATTGTTTCTGAAATAGGTTACACTTTTCTAATAGAAATTCATATCCTTGAGTAGACAGTTATAAATATATAAAATTGTACATTACCACACTCTGAAATGTTACGTTATGTAGTTGGGTAGTTTATTACTAATGTTTCGAAAGAACTTGTGCTTTCCAAATCATGGTAGGAGAGATAATCTACGAAACCACACGGACGTCACATCCCAGAGGAATGTTATGTCGATTCTAACATCTGTAAAAGCCTCAAATCTCAGAAATAATTCTGGCTGCAGCAGATTATTGGAAGTCCGTTAAGCTAGACGACTGAAATAAATTTCTAATATCAAGTTAAATGCTTGTATAAACCAAACAAAACTGCAATTAAGATGCAATAATGTGAAATGCCAACTTGAAGCAACGAGGTAATTTTATTGATGTATTCTTTGCTCTACATTTTTCGGGCGCATACGCACATCATCAGGAGCATTAGACGTTGAGTTGCAGAAAACCATATGCTGCAACTCAAAATCTAATGCTCCTGATGATGGGCGTATGCGCCCGAAACATGTAGAGCTAAGAATACATCAATAAAATTACCTCGTTTCATCAAGTTGGCATTTCATATTATTTCATGAGGAAGATACACGGTGAAACAACCCTACAATTAAGATGTAATGAGTCACGTTGTAACAGTTCACGGGACATTTAAGTAAGTTTTGAGTATTTCAGTCGAATGGTGATCGAGCTAAGAGCAGGGTGACACAAAGTGGAGACAATCAAGATTCCCATTACGCAACTTACATCAATATCCTTTCGTTTTCTTTCTTTTCCTCAGTTCAAACATTATTCCTCAGCCCCGTTTTCTCATAATTCTTAAAATGCTATTACTTCCTTAGCGTTTAATGCCTTCTACTTTTATTAGTACGTTTATTCTTCCTCTCTCTTTTCATTCTTACTCTTATCTGTTATCACTGTTGTGCAGGGTATTTGTGTCACGCTACGGTATGTGATGTAGCAGCTATCTGTGATTACAATTTATGGTACGTGTGATTCAATTTTCCATGATAAAAGTTTTGTCTTTTTATATTAGCACTTTCCGATATGCGCAGTGCCCAATATGGATTTTTTTGTAGTTCCTTGACGGCGTGCCAACCAGGTATGTTGTTCAGGTTATTCTCCTTATTATTATTATTATTATTATTATTATTATTATCTTCATCAACCTGTTATTATTATTATCATCATCATCTCCTTTATGGAGGGTATTTATACTTATATTCCTGAGACAAACTATGTCCCTAGGGAATACAGTGTTGCAGCTATTCTGTTGTTACTATTCATGGTGCTTATATGGTTGGTTTCAGTGTTCAATCTATTGTACTTTTACATTAGTACATTCCGAAGTATGTGTGCAGTGCCCAATATTATTATTATTATTAGTAGTAGTAGTAGTAGTAGTAGTAGTAGTAGTAGTAGTAGCAGTAGTAGTAGTATTTTCCTCTGTGACGCTGCGGCCCAACGCGGGTCATGGCCTCCTCATTTTTGAGGTTTCTAGATCACACACAACGACGCGTCACAGTTGGTACGACTCGCCTGGGCGAGTGATCAGCGCGTCGCAGAGACCTATACCTGAAAACACACGACACTCACAACAGACAAACATCCATGCCCCCGATGGGATTCGAACCCACGATTTCAGCAGGTGAGCGGCCGCAGACCTACGCCTTAAACCGCGCGGTCACTGGGACCGGCTAGTAGTAGTAGTATAAATAGTGAAAATCACTGGACGCGATACAAATCGACAGTCTTCTCTGTGAAATTATTAAGAATAATAACAAATATGTATTCCCACTGCATTCATTTCAGTTCCAGTACGTTTCCACAGTGCATCTGAAGTGATGAACACTGTCACAGATTTCTTTTTCACGTATACACCATATTTATCAGTGTTTGCTGAGGAAAAGAATTTAATTTCTCTGCAATGAGAGTTTCTCTGGGCGGGACCAAATTACCAGCACAATATGAAAAAAACTGACGTTGTGATGCTAAGCTTCAAGACAGTTGTGAAAAGGATGACGACGCCCGGGGAAATGCTATTGAGAAGTTAACTTAATAAAATTAGCTCAAAAGCTACTGCCAAGTTTTAATCTCAGATCTTTGAGTACTTATCCGCGCCTCTGCCAATGTACTAATTTATCTCGTACGTTAACAAACACTGCCTCAAATTACAAGCTGATAACCCCTATTACACGCTGTTGTCAGCTGCGTCACAGAAACGCTCAGAGAGAAGAAATGAATTCTGAGACGACTACCATAGCGTCTATGTAAACTACAGCTTAGCAGCGAATAACAGACACAAAGGTAGTCAACAAAAACATGTACATTCAGAATACACTGTCACAAACAGCTGAAACTTTCTTCTAAGAAAGGGAATGATAGAGGCTGACAAATTTGAAAAATTCGTTATATAACGTTGTTCTTCTTTCTTTGTCAACGATAACTAAGACACGGAACAGCACATCTTGTGTAAATTCTACAAGCATTTGCAAAGATTTCTCTCTAGTGTATTAAATGACGTCAAAATTAACGCATTGTCAGATTGATCAAGTCGAGGAGGATGAGATGAACTGATATTTAACACTTAGTAAAAAGGGGAACTGAAGCATGCAAGGAAGACGTAAACGTGGAGATCACAGGGTAAATGGGAAAACAGTCTTTACTGCACCCGAAAGTAGCAACCTGTGAAGATGAGCACTCGATTCATGCTTTCCGCAATAAGGCAAAATGGCGTTATAATGAGAATTTCTCCATTCCATAGGGGGTGTCATATTTGATCACAAGCGGAAGTACTACTACCCTGTCAGGAAGATGAATTTATTAGAAACATACACGCATTCTATGACGGAGACTATGGGAACTGAATGACTGTGCACGGGACCAAATTTTTCACTACTAATCCAGATGCACATGCTTCAGAATTCTTGAGAAACGAAGTGTAACATTTTCACAAACACATATCACAAGGTTTTGCCATACATAAAGACTACGTGATCTTGGCTTTTGGAGGTTATAAATTATGTCAGTTCAAAAAAGTAAATCAACATAAATATTTCACATTATACGAGGGGTGCTGGTAAGTCATTAGCCCGACCTAGTTCCCGATGTCGTAGGACGGAATCGATAGTGTCGTTGGATAGAGGGGTCTGTTCATGTGCCGAACTAAAAGTCTTTTCTTCTTACAGAGGCAGAAAGAAAGCACGTCAGACGACCAGCCTGATTTCAACAACATGGAGATGCGAGCTGTCATCAAGGTTTTTTTTTTCTTGCAAGGCAAGGCGCCGAAGGAAATTCACGCCATTCTGAAAGAAACATTAGGGGAACATGCACCATCGTATGCCACCGTCAAAAACTGGGTGGCCCGTTTTAAAAGTGGTGGTTTTTCCACCTGTGATGCGCCTCGTCCTGGACGACCCAAAAGAGTGACCACATCGGGGATTATTAACCAAATTCACAAGCTAATCTTGGAAGACCGCCGTATTTCGGTTAAATCAATAGCTGAGCAACTGAACATCTCACGTGAGCGGATTGACTCCATCATTCATGAAGATTTGGACATGCCGAAGCTCTCCGGTAAGCGGGTCCCGAAATGCCTGAACGCGGATCAAAAACTTCAACGGTGCCAGTCGTCTGAGCAACATTTGAAATTTTTTCGGCTCGATCCAAATGATTTTTTGTTGTCATTGATGACCATGGACGAAACCTGGTTATATCACTATGACCCGGAGACAAAGCAACAATCAATGGAGTGGCGTTATAGCGGCTCACCCCAACCCAAAAATTCCGAGTGCAAAAATCCGCTGGAAAAGTTCTTGCCTCGATTATTTGGGATCAAGACGGCATCTTTCTCATTGATTATCTTCCAAAGGGCCAAACTATCAACGCGGAGTATTACTCATCTCTGCTGGTGCAATTAAAGGAAATTCTGAAGTAAAAACGCCGCGGGAAGTTCACCAAGGAGGTCGTGATCTTGCACGACAATACCCCGCCTTACCGGGCACTTACAACCCAGAAGAAGCTGACCTACCTGGGCTTCCAGTGTCTTGATCACCCACCCTATTCTCCAAATATGGTCCCATCGGACTACCACCTGTTCCCCGGACTGAAAAAAAAAACAATTGTCTCCATTTTTCTTCCGACGCGGAGGTCATTGCTGCCGCGGAGACCTGGTTGGACAAACTTCTGATTTCTTTGAATGGCTTGCATAAGTTAGAGCAACAGGCTAAGAAGTGTATTGAGCTTCGCGGTGAGTATGTTGAATAAATCCCGAGTTTGGTCGTTGTAGCTTGTTTTCTTCCTGGTCAGGCTAAGGACTTATCAGTACCCCCTGTATTCCACGCAGTTTGATAATGCACGGTAAAATGTCAGTCCTTGTGACTACCATCAATGTACAACATCCATAAAAATTAACAAGTAATTATATAAAAGTAAATAAAATTAACACACGGCTTCACTTTGATGTGACGAGGCCCGTTGAGTTTCGACTTGGTTAAAGCCTCAGTTACCCCGATCCAAACAATCTTAATTACAGTCGTCGGTGCAATACGTATCGATGTTCAAGAATCATCACCAGGCACACTTCCACACAACTAAGATTTAACTGATCTATCATAGTAGCAATATCATATTACAGTTTTCTTAATTTCAAGAAAAGCAAAATTTTGGCATAACTACAACACCTTAAGTAATATACAGAGTGAGTCTCTCGCTAGAGGCCCCAAACTATTGTCTATGTATACTGTCGAAGAGCGCGGGTTTCTCCTTCGTAAATACCGGCAAACAGGTTCATTTAAAGCAAGCCAGACGGCATTTGGAACGGAATTTGGTGAAAGACATGCACCATCGAAGTGTTGCAACCAGAAATTGCTTCAAAAGTTAGAGACAAAGGGAAGCAGATCTAACGCCTGCCGACTTCTTTCTTTGGGATCTATTGAAGGGTAAAGTGTACAAAAATACACCCCGCACAATCGAACAACTCAAAGACGCTATACGCCAAGAGATTCAAGCCGTCAACGTCGACGCTTTGAGAAAAGTATTCCATAATTTGGAGAAACGCATTCCAGTGTGCTTGGATGTGAAAGGAGACCAGTTTCAGCATCGATTATGAGCAGGTCCTAATTTGCATCGTTCCCGGTATGTGTATATAAATTTTCAAGTCATTATATCAATAACATAGTTTTTTTATGGACAATAGTTTGGGCCTCTAGCGAGAGACTCTACCTGTATAATTAACGTAACAAAAATTTACCTTAATTAATGGGAATTTTTTCGTTTTATAATGGAAACCGCACTTCATAACGATGGCTATATAACATACATTTAGGCTAAAATACTAATAAATTTTTCCATGATATTTTACCTTACATTTAACATATTTACACTCATTAAATGTTGGCCCGATAGCTCAGTCGGCATAGCGACTGACTACGGACTGGACGGTCCGAGATCGTATCCCGGTGGGGATGAGATTTTCCGCCCATTCAGACCTGTCCTGGGGCCCACCCAGCCTCCTGTAAAATGGGTACCGGGTCTTTCCCGGGGGTAAAGTGCGGCCGAAGCATGGTGCTGACCATTCACCCCCTTTTAGTGCCGCGGTCATGGAAGAGTAGAGCTATACCTCTGGCCACCCTGTGGGCCAGACCGGGCCTGTAACGGAACCACTTTACCTTTTTTTACACTGATAAATATCTATTTGGATACTGTTAATGAACCTGGGATTCCTGACCGTTTTAAAAACGTACAGATGTAAGAAAGTTTGTGGCAACTTTTACTTATTGCAATGGAGTTTGTCTGATTATTAGTACCTGAAACTGAAACATTCGGAAATAAGATTAGTACAATTGTTTTATCGAAGAATTCCACACTCTGCCTACGAAAACTGACAGCTACTTCTCTTCTTCCACGTTCTTGGGAGTCCAATATGGATGAATAAAATATGATCTACATTAGACAATGTCAAAAGCAAGACATTGAAAAAAACGCACCGCCATAAAGCAAGTTAAAGAATGAGGTGTCAAATAAGACAAAATATAGAGACAGGTCTATTGGTTTGAAAGGGATAATAATAATAATAATAATAATAATAATAATAATAATAGGTTTAGGACTGTTCCTCTTTATCTTGAACATGTTCTTGATCTTTCTTTGTCTTGGTCTCCCCAGATCACGGCATCCGCTCGGATGGCATTCGAAAGCCAAAAGTTGGAGACGAAATTCATCCCGTGTTGTCACCTGCTTTCTCCGTCTTTCTTGGTACTGGATGATGTCTTCAACTATGCGGGGTGCTTTTAATTGTTCACGGATGCTTGTGTTTCTTTTGTACGAAGCTTGGTGAAACCTAAAAGTGGTCTTGGAATTCTCATCTGTACCGCTTCTAAATTTCTGCACATCTTCCATTTAAAATGCAAACTTCAAAGACATATCTAGGCGTTGTCTTCGATACGATAATATGCAGGCGTAGTTTCAGTTCGGTATTATTAAGTTTGCTAGAATTTATTTTACTTGTGCCTTGTACTTTATTACACTTTTGGATATTTATCTCAATGTCCTTTTTAGTATATAAGTTACAAATTTTTGCATATACATTAATAAAAACACAAATCCTTGTAAACCCACATTTTAAAATATAACTTCCTACTGACGTCTCACAACGGCTTTCTAAATGAAAACGTTGTTTAATCTAAAGATGATTTATTTCGGATAACATGTTCACAATCAAAGTTTACATCGTTCTCTGTTCTGTATTCCTTCGGGCTAAGTTAAATCTTACGGTCCCTGGATATTTCTTCTTCCACGTGGTCTGCATTCCAATCAAGCCTGGGGATTGTAACATCTGGAAATTTCCCTGAATAAAATTTCCAGTACACCAGTCATGAATAAACAGTTTACTTTTCACGGAAGAGGGATGGGTGACGACTATTCAGTACATTACTATCTTACAAACAAACATAATTCAACACACGACTGTTTCATCTCCAATTGTAGGCATTTTAAATGTTATGGAATGATGACTCCACGTACGTATGCATTTTAAATTTAACACATTTCGTAGTTTACGGCACAGTGGTAAGTATTTGTGCCAACTTCTGCAACATTTAAAAAATCTTCACTTCTCTGACGTATAGTATTTATTTCGTAAGATTCCCAAAACCAACACCGATTATTTCCCTAAACAGAATTAATTGAAGTGTGTTGGAAGTGGAGATGGAGTTTGTTCTCTGTGAGACAAATATTGGCTTTTTACATATTATGTAGATTAAATGAAGATTTCGAAGGCTTCATTCTTGTTCCCTGTTTTACACTTCTGTAAGTGCAGACGCATTCTGTAAGTGCAGTCTCATTCTATAAGTGCAGTCGCATTCTGTAAGTGCAGACGCATTCTGTAAGTGCAGACGCATTCTGTAAGTGCAGTCGCACTCTGTAAGTGCAGACGCATTCTGTAAGTGCAGTCGCATTCTCTAAGTGTAGTCGCATTCTGTAAGTGCAGACGCATTCTGTAAGTGCAGTCGCATTCTGTAAGTGCAGTCGCATTCTATAAGTGCAGTAGCATTCTCTAAGTGTAGTCGCATTCTGTAAGTGCAGACGCATTCTGTAAGTGCAGACGCATTCTGTAAGTGCAGTCGCATTCTCTAAGTGTAGTCGCATTCTGTAAGTGCAGACGCATTCTGTAAGTGCAGTCGCATTCTATAAGTGCAGTCGCATTCT
>Ga0123355_10002761_pt1 | contig 24899 bp, 5 predicted proteins | sample TergutEmb28metaG_3_FD_89872 | JGI IMG/M metagenome (GOLD analysis project Ga0123355, IMG submission 89872) | Embiratermes neotenicus P1 segment gut microbial communities from Petit-Saut dam, French Guiana - Emb289 P1 | ecosystem: Host-associated > Arthropoda: Insects > Digestive system > Gut ...
TGGTGTTACAACAATATACAGTGGTGTTACAACAATATACAGTGGTGTTACAACAATATACAGTGGTGTTACAACAATATACAGTGGTGTTACAACAATATACAGTGGTGTTACAACAATATATAGTGGTGTTACAACAATATACAATGGTGTTAAAACAATATACAGTGGCGTTACAATAATGTAAAGTGGTGTTACAACAATATACAGTGGTGTTACAACAATATACAGTGGTGTTACAACAATATACAGTGGTGTTACAACAATATACAGTGGTGTTACAACAATATACAGTGCTGTTACAACAATATACAGTGGTGTTACAACAATATACAGTGGTGTTAAAACAATGTAAAGTGGTGTTACAACAATATACAGTGGCGTTACAATAATGTAAAGTGGTGTTACAACAATATACAGTGGTGTTACAACAATACACAGTGGCGTTACAATAATGTAAAGTGGTGTTACAACAATATACAGTGGTGTTACAACAATATACAGTGGTGTTACAACAATATACAGTGGTGTTACAACAATATACAGTTGTGCTACAACAATATACAGAGGTGTTACAATAATGTAAAGTGGTGTTACAACAATATACAGTGGTGTTACAACAATATACAGTGGTGTTACAACAATATACAGTGGCGTTACAATAATGTAAAGTGATGTTACAACAATATACATTGGTGTTACAACAGTATACAGTGGTGTTACAACAATATACAGTGGTGTTACAACAATATACAGTGGTGTTACAATAATGTAAAGTGGTGTTACAACAATATACAGTGGTGTTACAATATACAAAGTTGTTACAACAATATACAGTGGTGTTACAACAATATACAGTGGTGTTACAACAATATACATTGTTGTTACAACAATATACATTGTTGTAACAACAATATACAATGGTGTTACAACAATATACAATGGTGTTACAACAATATACAGTGGTGTTACAACAATATACAGTGGTGTTACAAAAATATACAGTGGTGTCACAACAATATAGTGGTGTTACAACAATATACAGTGGTGTTACAATATACAAAGTTGTTACAACAATATACAGTGGTGTTAAAAGACATGGCGTTTTATCACATACTACTTGGTAAAGCTATGTGTTACGGATTTATATGTCTTTGCTTCCTAAAGATAACCGTAAATAATACCCGAAACATGAAGGAATCCTTCTGTGTTCATTGACAAGTGTAATTTGTTGGCAATAAACCTATTTACGTTAGAGCTACTTAGTCTCTTGTTCTGACAGAAAAACTTGGATTTGGGTACCTGGGAACAAGCTACTGAAAAAATAATTTCGATCTACACGGTGAAATGAATGAAGTTGAACATATTTAAATCATTAAGAGCGTCGAAGGTTTTACACATTAAAACTCATTCCATGAAATTAAGTTGTTTGTGACAGGTTAGTAGTTGACATGCTGTGTAAGATATTCTCCGTCTCGTAAAAAGCTGGAAAATTATTACTGTTTTCACAACAACTCGCCTTTCGGACCCAACGTGATACAGATAAGTTCATTCTACAAAAACCACATCTTTCTTAAAGGTCATTTTAGTTTTTCATTCCGGTCTCTGACTACATCATCTAAGGTTTCTCGTACTTTCAAGTTCTCGACCAAAATTATGAAAGTATTTGTGACTTCTCTCTTATTCTCTGTTTTTCCCCACATCCATTTTCCTTGATTTAAAACTGAGCATCAAGCATAGGCAGAATATTGAAGTAAACCGCAGTGAGCTAAACATGTTACGTAGCACTTATGGAAAACATAATAAATACGTAATGAATCCTAATCTGAGACAAAGAAAGGGAAAGAGATGTCATAGAAAAACACATGTAGGCGGAAAACTGGTATTAAATATGAGATCTGGTAGAAGAAATGAGTGAAGGTTTGAGAGGGTGGAGTGGATTTTTGGGGGTCAGAAATGGTTAAAATTTTTCTCTGTGGATTTATACAAATTCCCTAAAATATATGTTTTTTATAATTATGGTAGCAAAATAAACTATCCTGTTGCATTTCATGACGTTACACGGTGGAGTTACAACTCCGCTCATTTGTAACCTCGTATTGGAAGAAAGTGAGTGGTAAGGTTTGGGATCCTGTCCCTTTACTTCGAAAGAAAGCAACACCAGTACATAAAGAATTGGAAATTTGGTGGAGGCTACAGCCAGTCTGGACTCTCTGCAAGGGAGACGAATCGCGCAACTTCCAGGAATCAAGAAAATATTGTCGGTCACCTAACCGGTAACCTGACCACTCTACCAAACACAAATGCTGGCTTCGTGATAAATGAACCGTTGCTTTATATATATAAACACACACACACAGTTTTTTTTTGTTTGTTTCGTTGAAACTGATCTCACAGTTTAACGGGGCGACTCTTTCGATATTCAGTGACCCCTAAACATAAACACAATTCTAATTAACATTAATAATATTTAGTTCGATGAATCTTCATGGCAGGTTTTATGTATAGTCTAAAAATATAATACCCGAGGCTCCTATCAGTTCAACCGAATTAACGTTGTACAGACATTAACATAAACAGATGCTCTCAATAAACCACGATACAGAACATAATTGGGTAGTTAAGAAACATTTTACTTCATAAAGTGGTAAATTATGTAATTTATGACTGAAGCATATTTCAGATTGTTTTACCGTTCGTATTGGAGAAAGAAATAGAAATAGCAAACTACCATGGAACAGGTTCTTTCTTGAGGAAGCAATAGCTCATCAGGTAGTGAAGAACAAAAGTTCATTACATTATTAAAAACTACCAACCAATTTTCCCTAGCCTCAGCCACAATAATCCAGTCCGTGCATTCCCATTAAATCTCCTTTCATATTATTCTTCCACTGGCGCATGCCCCCCAAGCAATTGCTTTCCTGCACAATTCCATACCAAACCCTGTCTTTAATTCTTTTCTTTGTAACGCCTGAGGGATGTAGAACGCCGTAATATTAATAAAAGACTGAAGAGTTTGACCTCGAAATTTTGAACAAATAAAAATGAAAGTGGTGACAAGTGTAGTATTCTATACTGTGAGACGTAAGCCTACTAGTTAAACATCACGCAGCACTTCTGAGAAAAGGAAATATTAATGTTATGTGCCAAAGGAATGAACTTCTCTTAGTGGAATTCACTTTCCAGAATGCCTGTGTTTGTCTGTGCTTCTTCTGATTCAGTTAGTGACATCAAAGTAATAAACCAATTTCCCATTTTCGTGAAACTTTCTTTGAGCAATGTGGCAAAAATTTCATGTTTCTTAATACTGCATTCTCAACAACACGAAAAATTTAAACATCCGACTCGGGCACTCTCCTCCGTAATTTATATTAGGTTTTTTTTTTTTAACTTACTTACTTGCTTACTCCATGGTGCAGCGTCCTTCTTGAGAAGCTAACTGGTTTGCAGCTAGTCAAGAATTTCCCCGCATTTCACGGAACCCGAAGGTTCACTACCGCACTCACAAGCGTCCGACACCTGTCTCTATCCTGGGTCAGCCCAATCCAGTCCATATACCCACATCCCACCTACTGGAGATCCATCCTAATATTACCCACACATCTACGCCTAGGTCTCCCCAGTGGTCTCCTTCCCTCCGGTTTCCCCAGCAAGACCCTAACACCCCCCTCTCCTCACCCATTCGCACGAGTTTTTAACTTCATTTTGTTTTTTAATTTATTTATATAGCGCTTTGAACTAATGAAAATTGTGTGATTTTCATGGCTGTATTTTACACTTCCTGTCTGTACTTCGTCTGTCATTTAGATTTCCGTACAAAACACAGTGTTTCAGAATCCTGTCACCAACATCTATGTTCCGTGATGTGACATGTTACGCGTATTACATAAAGAACACCGTAGATAAAGACAGCCACAAGGATAATGATAACTCAACTTTTATCAATAAAAATTTTCAAAACGAGGATATGAGAAGATAATGTAGTATAAACTGAATTAAATTTTCAAAAATTAATGTTTCATATTTTCACGCAGCAAAGTTTAAAACTGCAATTTTCAGCGTTGTGATAACAGGATGCTTTGGTTGCGGATTCCAAATTTCGGAGGGAAAATCTACCTACATTTTCAGTGTCGAAGTGGTCTGTGACTTTAGTCATTGAAGATTCATGTAATACGTTTCCTTTTCCGAAACTTTCATGCTATCTTTTTGTTTTAACTTCTCTGAATTACGTCCATTTCACTAGCGAAAAGTCAAAACTTTATCGTAAAGTCAAAACATTCAGTGATTCTATTGCTTAAAAATATACTCGGTACATCAACACGACGAAATTACCAATTTGATACTTAATACACTACTGGAAGTTATATAATCAATATGCTAATTGTATATGAAACTTTCTTGTGTTTGCGCTCTGACGAGTGTAAAATGCGAAAAAAAATTACGATTGGAAAAAAAGCACTCAAAATTTTAAACTCAAAAAGAGGAAATAAATTTCTGGCATTAGGTAAAAATTAAAAGAAAAACAAAACTTATCTCTCAAACCTTCTACAATAATACTTCACAGAAACAACAAGCTTTTCATCAACCATGATTATTTTGAAACTCATCCTGCTTCTCACTGAATATATTATAAAATTCACCAACGGTCTCTTATGCATTTCTTTCCGCAAAATATTTGAGTTCTTCAAATCAGCCTCAGAGCAAATTAAAACAATACTTAAAGTCATTTATGCAAGTAACAAGTACTATGTAACGAAACTAATAAATACGCCGGCAAAGACAGATAACCTTGTAACATATCAAAACATATTTCCTCTATGCACGTCAATCAATCATCATGTTAAAATTTATTTGCTCGTGTGGCACGCTAAATTACACTCCAAATTTGTAAATAGCAATCAAATACGTTACATAAACTGATTGTAACATGATGAGTAAGTGTTTATAAATTAAAGTAGTCTCTTTGTATTTTCTTTTCTCTTCATGAGAGGATTTGGCTAACTGTAATGTTATATAATGTACCAGAGAATTCCTTACGTCAGTCAAACATACCCTCCAGTTTTTCAAGAATTAATTGAACTTTCCTGTCGGCTTTGCTACTTTAAATGTAAAACGAAACATTAAGTAAGAACTGCCTGGAAGTAACCATTGAAAGCGTACGTTACATGCAGCTTATTTTTCCCTTAACCGTTTGGCGCCGGATTTTTTTTTTTAAATTTTAGCACACCCTGTATATAAAATGTGAATAAAACAGGAACCAAATAAGTTAGAATTATGAAACAAATTGCTCTTTGAAGATAAATAAATGGAGAATATACACCATGTTTAAAATATTCAGTACCTATATTTGTTGAGTAAATATATAAAATGCAAAGTTTAGAGGTTAGCGTTGCGGTACGACCCCTATAGGTGTCGTTAGGCGTCAAAGAGTTAAGTAACTCCCAATTTAAGTTGGCAAGTAAACAATTTCGTATTTGCGACAGTTGAGATTCTCATAAGAGTGTCGACGGAACTTAAACTTCTTCAAAAATTCTAAGTCGTGTCTAATGTTACAACGTTTCGGAGATATTACTTTCCTCTGAGACTTCTGTCATTATCTACCAGTCGACAAGGAATAACACCACGTTTTTTGAACCATGCATTGTGACATACCTATATAATAAGAACCAACAAAATGCACACTTTTTACATTAATTCTTTTAATTTAAATATAATGTCTTCGAAATGTTTCCAACATCCAAGTGTCCATCCTCAGGATGACATGTACGTGCAGTTTTATGGTATTTCTTTCCGGGATCCATACCAACAGGCAGGTCGACTGCAGAATGTGCACGTCCTACAGTCGATCTGACTGTTGATAGGATGAACACTGCGATGTTGGAAACATTTCGAAGACCTTACGATTAAATTTAAAAAAAAAATTAATATATAAAGTGTGCATTTTGTTGGTTCTTGTTACATAAGTAATAGCACTTTGCGTGGGCCGGTAGCTCAGTCCGTATAGCGACTGACTATGGGCTGGACGGTCCGGGATCGAATCCCGTTGGGGACGAGATTTTCCGCCCGTCCAGGCCGGCCCTGGGGCCTACCCAGCCTCCTGTACAATGGGTACCGTGTCTTTCCCGGGGGTAAAGTGCGGCCGGGGCGTGCTGCTGACCACTCACCCCCTTCTAGTGTCGCGGTCATGGAAGAATAAAGCTATACCTCTACCCACCCTCTGATCCACACCGGGCCTGCAAGGGGATCACTTTACCTTGTTTTTTTTTTTTAATAACACTACAGGCTTATAGCTTCATTTTGCGAACTTGTAGTTTATAATGTACAGTACCAGCACGGACTTCCAACTGTCATACCAACAGACTAAGGCCACTTAACCGTCACGTGTCCCTGTCTCTTTTAATACGCGGTTACCAGCCTTTACAAAAATCTATAAGCTACCATTTTTACGGCAGATAAAGTGGAGAGAACATAATTTTCGGAAGTGTTAGTAAAAACTTGCGAGGTGATATCGGCAGTTCGGTTTCGAAAATGGAACTTGTCGAATTTTAGATTTAATTATTTATTTTAGACTTACAATTTGGTATAAATGAGTGCAACTTCTGGATTTAGAAATTAGGGGAGAGAAGCTAGTTCAGGAAGGACGGAGGTGACAAATCACTTCAAAAGCGGCGCTGGCGTATCGCGGTGTTTCTGTATGAGTTCCCATACTTCACCGTTCTTGCTGCCATAATTCGTCCACTGTAAAGGTACTTAGCCTGCCACACGATATTCGTTCATTACGATCCTCGGTTCTACGAACTTACGAGGGGTGCTGATAAGTCCTTAGCCCGACCAGGAAGGAAACAAGCTACAGTGACCAAACTCGGGATTTATTCAACATATGCCCCAAGAAGCTTAATACACTTCTTAACCCGTTACTCTAACTTATACAAGCCACTCAAAAAAATCAGATATTTTCCCGTCCAACCAGGTCTCCGCGGCAGAAATGACCTCCGCGTCGGACGAAAAATGGCGACTTTTCAATTGTTTTTTCAGTCCAGGGAACAGGTGATAGTTCAACGGGACCAGATCTGGAGAATAGGGTGGGTGATCAAGATACTGGAAGCCCAGGTAGGTCAGTTTTTTTCTGGGTTGCAAGTGCCCGGAGAGCCGGGGCATTGTCGTGCAAGAACAGGACCACCTTGGTGACATTCCCGCGGCGTTTTTCCCTCAAAATGTCCTTCAATTGCAGAATCAGAGATGAGTAATACTCCGCGTTAATAGCTTGGCCCTTTGGAAGGTAATCAATGAGGAGTATGCCGTCTTGATCCCAAAAAATCGAGGCGAGAAATTTTCCAGCCGATTTTTGCGCTCGGAATTTTTTGGGGCGGGATGAGCCGTTATGCCGCCACTCAGTTGATTGTTGCTTTGTCTCCGGGTCATAGTGATATAACCATGTTTCATCCATGGTCACCAATCGCGACAGAATATAATTTGGATCGCGCCGAAAAAATTCCAAAAGTTGCCCGGACGATTGGCACCGTTGACGTTTTTGTTCCGCGTTCGGGCAAGTCGGGACCCACTTCGCGGAGAGCTTTCGCATGTCCAAATCTTCATGGATGATGGACCCAGCCCGCTCATGTGAGATGCTCAGTTGCTCAGCTATTGATTTAACTGAAATCTGACGGTCTTCCAAGATTACCTTGTGAAATTGATCAATAATCTCCAGGGTGGTCACTCTTTTGGATCTCCAGAACGAGGCGTATCACAGGTGGAAAAATCACCGCGTTTAAACTGGGCCACCCAGTTTTGACGATGACATAAGATGGTGCATGTTCCCCTAATATTTCTGTCAGAATGGCGTGAATTTTCTTCGGCGCCTTGCCTTGCAAAAAAAAAAAAAACTTGTTGGCAACTCGCGTCTCCATGTTGTTAACATCGCTCGCGTCGCCTGATATGTGCATGCTTCCTTTCAGCCTCTGTAACAAGAAAAGACTTGCAATTCGGCACATGAACCGACCCCTCTTTCCAAAGATACTATCAATTCCGTCCTACGGCATCGGGAAGTAGGTCGGGCTAAGGACTTATCAGCACCTCCTCGTAAATTATAACGTTGCGCCACTCCATTTAGTTTATTTAGTTAAGTTTAAACTTTTAAAAATGTAAATTCGGCTTTTTGGGGAAGACAAAATTCACGTTTCGGCCAGTAAGTATATTTCAGCATCAGCGGGGAGGATTTTTTTAAGGAAGAACGAAAGCGGGGAGGGGGAGCTGTTTTGTTACGTCGGAGTGAAGTTGGTGCGTTACTTGATCACTTTACAAAATATTTTAATATCCCACAACAAAATTTATAACTTCGAACTGATAAATTCATGCATAAAGTTATCGCAACGTGTTTAAATAAGTACCATAGGTGTAATTGACAATTGTGAATTTCAAACTTGTTAATGGAAATTTGCACTTGTGAACATGAAGCTTAAATGACATCCGTACAGTACAGATAGGATTGCTTTCACTTGCCGTCTTCGATCAAAAAATTTTCAGCGAAGTGTAATAAACTCACGACATCACTAATTTACTAGCAACGTCACCAAAATCAGTCAAACTTATTACTTTGGATGTAATATTCCCATTGAAGGTCAGATTTCATCTCGCCGAGTCTGAGCTGCCCAACTCCAACGAGACAGATGCTACATGGCCTCACGATAAACAAAACCACAGCTTTCACACTCACTCTCGTGATAACCTCAAATTATGAATGTAAGAATAAGTGACTACTTCCGGCGAGAGACCTGAAATACTTAACACAGCTTCCAACATGACAAATTTTGACTGAAATTTCAGACAGTTGTATGAATTACAGCCTTCTGTTGTCTACTCTGATTTAGCTTCTCTGTGTTACATATTAGCTTTGTCTTGCCGTCTTTTCTTCCGTCTTAAATGACAAATTTCCTGAAATTTTTAGAGTTTTCTTGTTTCACCTTCTTAATTCCACGACCTTTCCTTCTTTTTAACAGCCTTTCGAGGCAGAATAGGGAAAAAGTGCCAGAGCCTTTTATTCCCATTGGCCGATACATACACCAACAGGTTTAACTTTCAAATTTCTACGTTTTGTCCACACGCTATGTGTTTGTTTGTTTGTTTGTTTGTTGGCTTTCTTGCTTGTTATGAATCTCAGAACAAACATCGAATAATTCCCTATGCAGCATTAAATAATTCGAGGGTTGTTTGAGCGTGCATGTTTCTCGTGAAATAATGTGAAATACCAACTTGATGTAACAAGGTAGTTTTATTGATGTATTCTTAGCTCGACATGTTTCGGGTACATACTTCCATCATCGGGAGCTTTAGATGTTGAGTTGCAGCATATGGTTTTCTGTACCGAGTTTGTGGATGCGTGGTGGTCTTGAGAGCCGCTGCGTAGGTCGTGTGTACGGTGCGGATGGTGCACAGCACCATCCGCACCGTACACACGACCTACGCAGCGGCTCTCAAGACCACCACGCATCCACAAACTCGGTACCGAAAACCATATGCTGCAACTCAACATCTAAAGCTCCCGATGATGGAAGTATGTACCCGAAACATGTCGAGCTAAGAATACATCAATAAAATTACCTAGTTGCATCAAGCTGGCATTCCACATTATTTCATGTTAAATAATATGTTTGTTTCACCGAGACGGTATTTGTTTACTACGCAGTAAGATTTGGTTTTAAATATATGTAGGTCAATTTTTATCTTAAACTTGTGAATCAGACTTTCAAACGCTAAAATTAAAAAGTGTCAGAGCCTGATGAACAAAATATAAGTATGGTTTATTTGTAAAATGATACAGAAGTGGAAATTAAAGTATCCATTTCAATGCCAATTTGTCCACCGAAATCTTTATGCAGACGCTTATGGAATCGAAACCACAATTTCGCCGTAATGGGCCGGCAAACACGCGCCTAGACTATGGCAGTGCTTAACGATTCTCGGTGTTCATACTGCAGATTCTCTGTTCTGATGACTTTCAGTGTTGTAAATTTGTTGTACAGGTTCGAAAAACGTAATGCTTCCATCTTCAAGGCCGAAATATAGCGTCCCACTTAACACTGAACTGACAGGAATGGGAATGTGTTTTGTTTACACAGGCAGCCTGCAAGGAATGAGGCCAAGCATAAATAATGGACGGTGAAAGAAAATCGATCCCGAACTTCAACGTCACTATCAAAATGGACCACATTCCTTCAAGAACAGGCACACCTGGTTCATGTTCTTCTGCAGTACATGCGTCAACCTACGTCAGCGTAAGGTGTCAAGTTTTAGAAAACTTTAGTTTCATCTTCGAGCATTAAAACTTGAAAACACAGGTGTTAAGATGTTTAATTGTTTGACACACACAAGGTGGAAGAAAAATGCACGTTTTTACTGGAAAATCTGAAGAGAAGACTTCACTTTGAAAATATTTATAGTTCATAAGTGAGAACGTTCATTTTTAACTCTGTTTTAGAGACGCAGTAAGAGAAGTTGGGATGAAATAAATTGAATTTTCGTAGAAATCAATGGCGGGTAATTTAAAACCGGTAATACTGTTTCTTATTCAACAAAGGCAAGAAATATATAAACCGGCACGGTTAGTATGACCTTTCCAAAGAATATTCTATTATGGAGTTAAATAAATGGCAATGTTGAAGGGATATACGTCACAGAATTCAAATAATGCAGTAGAGACTTTTCATCAGGTGCTTACAAATAACTCTTCTGTGACGTCGTGTTTTTCATACTAGCACATGCACATGTATTTACAGTAATGACTTAGTCTGAAGGAAAACAAGATAGCTGCAAACATTGATTCGCTCGTCTTGAACTCATATGTTATCCTAAATAGTAGAGGGTTTCGAATTAATTGCCAAAGGCTCTCTCCTCGTGTATTTATATTCAAATTTCTGCCCAATAAATTGCACCCGGTTCTGGCTCCCAATATTAATTGTCTCACAGTTCCGCTCATACACGCCTAGGGTCACGTTACGTAACCTCGCGGTAGAAAAATTGCGAAGATATTTATTAAAAACCCATTTTCGCTCTCTAATTTGCAAAACTAATTTTGTTAAACAGCCGATCCCAGTGGCCGCGCGGTCTAAGTCGTGGATCTGCGGCCGCTCGCTTTTTGGGATTGTGGGTTCGAATCCCACTGGTGGCATGGATGTCTGTCTTTTGTGAATATTGTTTGTTGTCAGGTAGAGATCTCTGCGTAGGGCTGGTCACTCGTCCAGAGGAGTCCTACCGACTCTGGTGTGTCTGAGTGTGATCGTGAATCCTCGACAATAAAGAGGCCTTGGCCCACTTGGGCTGTTGCGCCAAGGTAAAAAAAAAAAACTGATTTTGTTAAACCAACATTTCTGCACGAAGGACAAATCTGATTCGAATCTGAAGGCATCTATTTCTAGCCCTCAGTGCATGTTACGGTGTAGGGGTGGTGTACGCTTTGTACCTCGTATTAGAAAATTTGCAGGACAGGTGTGGTCCTTAGCTGAGGGGAGAAGAGGTGCATAGAGAGATTTGGTGAGGAAACCTAAGGGAAATATGTCACTGGGAAGATCTAGGCGTAGATGGGAATATAATATTAGGCTCTGTCTCCAATAATTTGAAAGGCGAGAATGGACTGGATTGATCTGGCTCAGTTTAGGGACATATGGACAGATCTTGTGAATGCGGTAATAAAAACCAGTTCTGTAAAATTCAGGGCAAGTCTTGATTAGCTGAGAAACTATTAGCTTCTCAAGAATGACTCCACGTCACCACATATTAGCCGCTACTAATGTTGTTGTTGCTGATTAAGATAACCATGTGGTCTAAGTTGCGGGTCTGAAGCATCTTGAGTTCTGGGTTTGCATTCTCGAATCCCGCTGAGGGCATGGAAGTTCATCTCTTGTGTTGGCTCTGTGTCGTGTAGGTAGCGGCCTCTGCGACAAGCTGATCCCTCGTACAGAGGATTAATATTGTGTGTGTGTGTGTGTGCACGCGCGCGTGCGTGTCTAATTGTGTGTGTTTCTAATTGTGTGAGATCTAGAAACTTCAAGAATGATGTGGCCTAGGCCGACTTCGGCTTCGGCGCCACAGTAATAGAAAATATTGTTTCCTTGAATGTAAATTTACAGGATTATTTTTTTAGCGTTTAAACTTTTACGGTTATGCGAATTGCCGCTATAGGTAATGTTACAGTACATACTCTAATGAAAATCTGTAAAGATAGTTTACACATTGTTAACGTTAAAATAGCATTCATAACCAAAATTAGAGCTAAGAAACAAATAACACGTACTAAACACCGTCCACAAATCTTCTTAGCACCTCCATTTGACGGTCAAGTTGAAATTCAAATTTAATATTAAAAGACTTTAGCACTATGCCTGTGGCTGCACGTCACCTTTCAGTGATTTGGACTCGACAAAAGACATGGCTTCTGTTTGCGCTTTTCAGGTCTACACTCTATTGTAATCATAATGGAATAACCTTACAGCAACGCACAAAATCAATCCTCCTGGATCAACGACCTTAAGTAGCTCGGCGTGTCCCCTGCATTTGACTGTACACAAGGAAGCAGAACATATATATAGATGATGAGTGCTGCATTACGTTAAAGATTCTCTTTTGTTTAAAGAGCTAGAATTTTCTGTTTGTGGAAGTATACATTGCGTGATCTTGAAAATTTGGGAGGTCTGAGTTTCTGGCGGAAGTGGCTATGGAGATCAGGGGCTTTTGTCATCTAATACTTGTTGTCAATATACTGACATTGGTAGAAACATATTTCCCGGAACGACAACTTCAAAGAAAATGATCGAATTCAAATTTACTTTATTTTACCTTATAGGAAGTTCAATTTTGATTTAAATTATATGCCTGACATCGGTCGAAATATTATCATAAACAAAGAACTTTCACAATTCTAAGGTGAGTCATCCCAGTTGTGTGTTGAAAAAACTAGTGGTGAGTTAAATTCAGTCAGAAAACACAACTATAATAGTATGCTAAATGATGGTATTTATTAGCGACGTAAATAACTACATGTTTCGGCCTATAGCGGCCATCTTCAGGTTATTACAATGTTGCTAAAACAGTGTCATTTATATGACATACATATGACACTTTTGGATCCCATCGTGTTTACACGATGGGGTCCCAAATTGTGCATAGCATCTTGTGACACAATTGACAAAATAGGCCTGAGGATGACTAATCTATAGTCGAAACATGTAGCCTTAAAATTACCTTGAGTAACAAAGTGATTGTGCTGACGTACACTATTTAATATTATATTACGTTACAAGCACATCGTGATGTTTCCATTAAAAAAATACATGTTTCGGCTTTATAATAGAGCTATCAGCTTGTTATTTTTTAAAAACAAATAAGCACCAGGAGACATTACAATGCTCTGATTGGCTGTCTGTCGAGGGGAATTTTAGCGTAAATTTTAAATTTTTTGGGAAAATATTATCCTCTTAGGACCCATAATAGTACAATATTAACGACAATTTATTGCAATGCTTATTATGGTTTACTGTTTACTGTTTTATGGGTGAATTTACCAATTGAAAAATCGTAAAACTAATTTCTCAATAGATATTAAAATTCTTGTTAAAATTTATGCTGTTTATTTCGTCTCTCTTTTCTTGGTGTGATGTTATAAGGCAGAGAAGTAACTGATTTTGTAAAACAAAATATCTTTATCAGTTAGTTTTCTGAAAAAGCGCCCATTTTTTGTTACTGGGTTTTTAGCACAAAATTATATTTCTGCACTCTAATTTAACGTCAATATTAAATTTAAATGATACGGTCAAAAATTCCAAAACAGCATCCAGGCCTCACAATGCACACTCACATTTCGGATACAATCTTTAAATTATGCCATTATTTTCTTATTAAGCGTGTCAATGTACATTTACGCCAAATTTTTAACAGTAATGCCAACACGTTTATTGTGTGCATTCCATAATAATGTTGCACGAGAGCCAATAAAGAAGACGAACTTTTCGGACTTCTAGTATGTGACGTTATGTCGTTAGGCGAATATTTTCCGACGTATCGGAGGAAAAAGAGGATTATTAGAAACATCAGGAACTATCGCCTAAAGGCACTTCTTCTTATCCCAGAAGTCTGGAAGAGCTGTAAGCACCTCAAACCTCAGAATGAAAGACGGTCTTCTGAAAACAACTTTTGAAAATGTAAAAAAAAAAAAATTACTTAAAATATCTAGCACATTGTAATAATTCCTAATTACAGCATCGCCTCAAGACTTCTAATTAATTTAATTGCACGTAATGAAATTATTCAGAATTTAACAGCTGGCTATCAAGCCACGGAATTTACCATCTTCCAGAAAACACAGGTTCAGTGTCATATTTCAAAATAGCCGGCCATTGGTCTTAATTCCGAGCCAGTTTAAGCCATTTATTACGCCCCAACCCGTTGCTTTAAAACCAATTGCAATAACATCCTACTCACCCGACGCCCATTCTTTTAGAAGTCTTTTCCTCACGTTACCAGACCAGAATTCTGAAGATATTTTTTCCTGCTCAGAAAACCACTTGTCCCATCCACTTCAACTCTCTCTATTTCGTCACGTGTTAGAAGTAAACGATATTCATATCCACTTTGTGTAAATTTTGTCCGGTTTACTGTTGATTCCTAAGTCTTCTCTCCTGATATTTCTCTCATTATATCTTCTTTAAAGTTCTTAGTTTAGGTTTTTCCTTTAATGTTATAGACAAATTTTTATCTCAGTAATTAACCAACGTGATGCACAAAATTTTTGTTTTACAATAAGTAGTGCAATTTTTACCTCCTGATGATGAGCACATATGCTCAAAACATGTAGAGGCATGACATAAACTTACTGTAAAACAAAACGTTTGTGCATCAAGTTGGTTAATTACTGAGATAAATATACTGAGATGCACGGTCAGCAAAACGTCAATATTTGTTATAGACTAATTTTCACACACAAATAATAAAAAAAATCTGGTTTACTGCAAATCTAATGATATCAGATTAATCATAACGACGAAGAAAATAATCGAAAACATGGAACCATGTTTTTTATTATGTAAACGACTTACGTGCCATAATTGGAATCTTGAATATTCCTCCTTTAATATTACCTATTGAAATGTACTTGTAGAGAAAGGCGAATAATTATTAGCCGAAATTTGATTTGTAAAGAATATGTGAGTAAATGTTGTCGTCACTCGACATTACGTACAGTGCGCAAAGGTGAGGCATACAAATATCAAGTCTAGTATTCTTTAGTTTTAAAAAAGACAGCCAAGGTGCTATAAGGTTACATAAGGCCCTTTCGCGTCACAATTGTTGCCTTTGAAAGCTATAAGTATTACATATTCTGAGTGTGTGTCTGTATTTTTGCCTATTTATCTGGCACGCAAAGAACATGAGCCGAGCTATATTGTCATCTGAGACCTCTCCGACTCTACAGTATTTTCGGAGGTTTTATCATAAATGGCACGATTTTCGGAAAAATATTTTGAAAATATGTTTTATTGTGGTTTTCTCTACAAATTTTAACTAAAACATTTCTCTTTTAAGAAGTATTAATCTACATATCATTTACGCAGATATTCAAGTAAAGTAGCCGTTACTGTCACCATATTTCAAACAAACTTGATATTTCTCGATACATTTTCGAAAATACTCAAATATTTAATTTCATGAAAATCCTTCCAGTGGGAGCAGAGTCGCTCCATGTGGACTAGGGGACTGATAGACGGACAGACAGGCAGACAGACAGACCTGACGAAGTTAACAGTTGCTATTCGCGATTTTTTTAAAGCTTCTAAAATTGCATGTGGTGCAAATTAATTTCAGAACTTTTTCTGTAAAGAAATCTTTATTAAAGTGGCCTTATTAGTAAGTGTCTAAATATTACTAGTTTAATTAAATTAAAGTTTATAATAAAATGAATGTGGTTGTGGTAATGATATCGAGTTAGAAAATTGTTGAAATATTTAATTGTAACACCTAAAGGTAAGAAACAAACTGAGATGCTTACACTTGGACCGCGTGATATTATTAAAAGTGAGATAGGATGTAGGTTTGTGTATTTGGTTCATTTATCTCTGACTGCAGCCATGGATTCTATGAAACCTGTTTAATGCTTTAGTTATGTGAGAAAGAACTAAATCAAGAGAGGAGTTTCTCAGAGTGGTGTCGACGAACAGTCAAGTCTTCAGGGATGTGACCCTGATAAGACAGGATGTGGAACGGAACGATTGTCGCCTAATTTAAAGTACGGTCCCTGTCCTTTAAATGTTATGTACTAAGGAAGCCGTGATAAGTGGGTCCCTGTCACCACGGCATGGCGCGTCCTTAGGTAGCGGAGGGAGGAAAGACCTCAAGTATAGAGGGTAGCTACAAATATATTGTATAAGCAGTTGCGGACAACTGAAAGGGGGTAGTCCACCTTGGAGGTTAGGCGAGCTGCTAACAACTTCTAACCTTTAAAATTTATTTTGTTACGAAATATTCAGGCATAAAGCCTCAAACCTGGAGAGGATATACAGAACTATAATTTTTCCCATTGTTTTATGGGTGTGAAACTTGGTCGCTCACATTAAGAGAGGAACCTAGACAACGGTTGTCTGAGAATAAGGTGTTGAGGAGACTATTTGGTCCTAAGAGGGACGAGGTAACAGGGGAGTGGAGAAAACTACATAATGTGGAATTGAATGATCTGTACTGCTCACTCAATATTGTTCCGTTGATAAAATCGAGAAGAACGAAATGGGCGGAGCATGTAGCGCGTATGAGGGGAGATTAGAGGCATATATAGGGTTTTGGTGAGGAAATATGAGGGAAAGAGCCACTTGGAAGACCCAGGCGTAGTTGGGAAGATAATGTTAGGAAGTGAGATATTGTGGTAATGACTGGATCGAGCTGGCTCAGGATTGGGGCAAGTGGCGGGCACTTGTGAGTGCGGTAATGAATATTCGGGTTTCATAAAATGCGGGGAATTTCTTGACTAGCTGAAATTCAGTTCGTTTTTCAAAAAGGGGTCTGCACCATGGAGTAAGTAAATGAATAAATACTAAGGAAGACCACGAAAGAGACCTGAGTCAGAACATTATGTGATTCTGAAATTCGAACTGTAGACATTCAGCGTAGTGCTAGTGCTTGAACCAAATCACCCCGTTATCTTAATATGCCGTTGAACAAATTGGGAACAGACAATGCCGTTACGTCAGGACATAAAGTCAGTATGCATGTCCTGGAATATAATGTAAAGCTTAGGGTGCTATTACACCATTCAGGAAACTGATGAAAGGTTAATAAGTTTTCTACTGATCAATATCGATGCTGACTGACCTAAATGAGCATAGACTGGCAGCTTCCTGTTCTTCTCACTTTGACCTTTAATAAAGATTCTCGCTGCTGAATTTTATTTCGGTTTACAAAGCTTTTGTTTCGGTCCATTACTAAACTTTCCGTCAGATCGCACATTAATCTATTGTAGTGGAAAGCTGTCTGTTCCAACCAACACAGTAACAGCTGTCTGCCAGTGCAAGACGTCTAAATACTACGATGTGACAATGAGGTCAGAGTTTGAAGACCAAATGAGAGTTTATATTAAGAATTTGATTTAAAAAAATGAAATTAATTTTTCTGAGAAAGTTTTGAAACACTAAGTGTCATGGAAGTAAGTTTGTGCCATTTTGTGGATAAATAACAACCATACGGTTAGACAGTCTGCCTAAACTTGATGACTAGAGATGGGATCATCGTGTTTCATCGAAACGTTTGCATTTAACTACCAAAGTGCACGGTGTCATATTTCAGAAAACCTCAATCTAACGTTTTCTCATTTCTTCATACTCAAACAATACTTGCATCAATCGTGTCACAATTCTAACAATGGTAGCTACTTAACTGCCATATGTGAGTTTCTTTTCCAGAACCTTAAAAATGATCTCATGTATATTGGACCGTGCATCATTGTGATAGTTGAAGAATAAGAGACCAACTTGATGTCATAATTTATTAAGTTTTATTTCACTTTTATGTTCAACATATTTCGGACATCAATACGTCCATCATTAGGAGCCTGCGACTTTTCTATTGTATCACCACATTGGTTGTGTTTTCTTGTTTCGATGTGTTGGAGTTTCGGTGTGGCTGGGTTGAGGTGGTATCCGTGTGGCGGCTGAAGCCTGCCACATGGATACCACCCCAACCCAACCACACCGACACTCCAACACATCGAAACAAGAAAACACAACCAATGTGGTGATACAATAGAAAAGTCGCAAGCTCCTAATGATGGACGTATTAATGTCCGAAATATGTTGAACATAAAAGTGAAATAAAACTTAATAAATTATGACATCAAGTTGGTCTCTTATTCTTCAGCTACCTTAAAGATGAGTTTCGACTAAACGTAACACTTACCATGTGTTTTGTTTGGTTATAGAAAGTGTCACTTCTATGAACATGTCAAAATTCATGTCGTCATCTTCAAATACGTTTTGTTGTATTGTATTTTCTTCCATATGTTTCTCGGAATATGAAAAAGTTCCTCGTGAAAAAAATTGGAATTACTGCCTGCGCACATACAACAAGCAAAACTGCTTGATTAAGATAAATTTTCAGATTTTCAAGAAAGTTTCTGTTCCATGAATTTAGCTATTTGTTTACTTAATTATTTAAGACTAGGGGTTGAATCATTTGTGGTTAATTTTATCGTATTATCAAAACACGTGCTAAGAGAAAACGACGAAAACCACGACATCCTGTTTTGTTCGTGACTAAATAAATATACATTTTAAAAATTGCGGTAGCATTTCATTTACAATAAGTAGTGGGGGAGATTTTATCCACATGCAGCCAACATTTGCTGCCAGGGTGAGTTTAGAATCAGTGGAGTGAAGCAGATAAGGTTGAATGAAAAAAGGGGAAAGTTCAAGCCAATAATACCGCAGTGTGTTGCAGTAATTAATACTCACTGTCTGCAGCATATGTACTTGAATATCAACAGTACATATTATCCGTTTCCTACTAAGGACAGATGGTTAAAAGCAGTATTGTAGTACGCTTCTCTGTTCCCAGTCACACACTCATTCCTTTCGCCAACATTTTTTATGCACTCGTACTTCCGATTCGCTTCCCTGAAAACGGCACCTCAGTCAGCTGAACAATAATTCAGATTACAGATTGTCCAAAAAACTCAAACAATTTGTTTCCTTCTGTCGTTATTGCCTTCATATTCCTTGTGAGTTTAGAGGCCAGTTTACGTTTCACTATGAATAAAGCTCTATTTACTGGCTTAGCAGCATTGGGTTTTATTACGTGGATAACAAACCACTCGAATGAAAAAAATTTACTCCATTTTCAGGTTATACTATGAAAATGGAGGCGCCACATTGCTTCAAAGACTCTACACTAAACAAAAAAAAGAATAATATGTGAGAAGAAGAATCTCTGCCCTTCCTTACTTTTAGTAGGGAAGTTTCATAGAACGCATTTCAATTTTAACTGAAAATGAGTAAAAAAGTTGTTAGAAGTACGTAAACGCACTTCCTTGTTCTGTTACAAGAGCTACAAACACAAAGACGATAAAACGTATAAAATTACACGAAGAAGTACGCCGTGTTACTGTCTACAGACAATGGTTTCAAAACTTTTGTTGCACGATGTAAAATCGCAAATCACACTAGCTGAGCCAGAAGTACACTAAACAATACTTTCTGTATGCACAGGCCTTTCTAAAAGGATTTAAACTGTCTAATTAGCATGATAATTTTGGTAGTTCATAACCTATCAAGTAATAATCCCCCTTCAGGATTACTGTTGGCAAAGGTCAACCAAATAATAATTACTTAAGAGTATGTCAGACTTCTACCATCTTTTGTTTATTTTCGTAACTAACTGGGTCGTGAATCGGGGTACTTAAAAAGGAGCTTTGGCCCTTTAATTCACGAAATATGCACTGACTAATGACATGTTTGCTGAGAATTCCGCTTTAGGTCATGACCTCCAAATATAAGGTTCATCATCATCATAAACATCAAGGATTTGACCCTTTAATCCGTTCCGTCTCCAGAGTTACAACTGCTCGCGCCAACGCTTCTTCGTTCTTCCAATTGTTCTCCTTCCTTATGGTCTGTAGTGGTATGATTTTAAAGGGATTCGGTTTTGTGGCATTCTTGTGAAAACCAGTTCCGTATGTATTCATCTATCTTGTCTAGTATGCTTGTAATCAGTAGTTCGCGGCTTATGTAGTCATTTGTTTTGTGGTCATAAAGGGTGTAGTCTGCCGAGGTCTCAGTAACTTCGTTTCTGCCGCTTCAATTCTTCGTTTTTGTAAGGCTGTTAGAGTCAAATTTTCTGACATTTATAAAAATGTAGGTAAAACTAGTATGTTTTATATTTTCAAAATAGTTTCCGTTCTCACTTTCTTAAAAATAGTTCTCTTTATAGTACGATTAATTGTAAACATTTTGCTAATTTAAATTCAACATCACTGGAAAATTGGTAAATGTAAAGTTACGGAACTTAATCCGTACGTTCTTATTCTAGTTACGTTCCAGTCGGTAAACAACTTTGTTTTTCAAGAGAGTTGTAAAATATTAAGTCTGGTTTGATATAATATTTTACATTTGTAAAAAGCAGAAATGAATTGCTGTTCCTCAGATTTTATGGTTTTCTGTAATTTAAACTTACACTTTGACCTTGCATGTTGATGTAGAATGTAAAGTAAGAAAATAATAGTGAAGCATGATTAAGGCTGAAACTTCGAGGACATTAATTAAAGTGAAACAATAGGATCAAGTTTGCCATGTCTCAAGGATTCGTCTGTTCTACGCTGATAATCATGAAAAACTTGTGAATCCTAAAATGGATCATACTTTATTTTTCTTATTAATGCCTCAAAAGTATACCTCTCTGCTGTTATTCATCTTATGAAAATGCTTTCACTTCTCAAAACGGAGACAATTCACTTGAGACTACAGACTGCTGTTTCATGCGGGTGCTATAATGTTGTGTGTGGAAACTTTTGCCTGTATAAATAATGTACCCGCATATACACCTCAATCACAATAAGGTCTTCCGACCCACTTGTATTCAGCATTTTAATACAGAGCTAACGTTTAGCAGAATAATCAATTTAAACAGATCTTTCAGAGGGTGTTTAGTTACTAAACAGTCTCTAACAAAGACTTCTACCAATCGGTGAACCAAAATATCTACTGTCTGTATCCCTTCATCTAGAACTACATTAGCATTACCCATTTGATATCACTGTAATGTAAAGCCAGAATTCTAAAATTCGGTAAATGAAACTGTCTGGAATTTTTACATGAAATATAATTTAATAAGCGTTTCGGCCCGAAAATAATTGTGACATGCATATGTGTTTAGTAATTTATTCTGAGCTCTGTTTTTTCCTGTGGCGCTGCGGTCTAACGCAGACCATGTCCTACCCAATACTGTGATTTCTATTTCACACACAACGACCCGCCACGGTCGGTAGAACTCCTCTAGACCAACGATCAGCTGGTCGCAGAAAGCTGACAACACAAAACACTCGCAACAGAAAAACAACCATACCCTGGCGGGATTAGAACCCACAATCTCAGCAGGCGAGCGGCCGCAGCCCCACGCCTTAGACCGCCGCCACTGGGATCGGCCTGAAGTCTAATAGGAGTAATCGATATTAAATTTTAATGTTGCCTCGCTACTGTCCACAGATCACCAGCCAGTGGTAGGGCATTTATCGCACTTTCCGACGGGCGTTTTTACTCTTCGTTCATGGCAGTCCTTGTCTTATTTTTACAGCCATCATGTTACTAATTCTCTAAACACAAGGTCGTCTGTAACTTCGTGGTCATCCAGATTTTCGATTCGGATCCACAAGCAGTTGACAGAGATTCGAAGAAGAGTTTACCTTATAAAATCAAAGACTTTGTTTGCTTTTTATTCAGGCAAGTATGCATCTCGAAAATTTGTAATTTGAATCCCCCCCTTTTCACAAAATTTAATTGATTTTATTTAACAACACTTTATTAATTGGCGAGCTAATGAGTGACAAGAAGTAAGAATAGGCTAGATACAATTTAATTAGCTCAACGATGCACTACGGACAATATCCTATCCTCGCTGTATTTTTTTAACTTTTAATTCAAGAAGACTGGTGTGGGCTGAGAAGACAGTAGGAACGAAGGAGAGCAGGAACACATACAAAATGTCCTATCACAAACTATGCCTGACGGAAACATCTTAAACTTAGGTATACATGTGTGGGAAGCATAATTAAATTATATCTGCAAGAAATACGAGAAAATTTCTTACAAAATTTTAAGGAACCATCGTTGGGTTTTTGTAAGAAGGGTAAAGAACGTGCGATTCTATAAAATATGGCTAATCATTGACTAGTTCAGCAACTACTAGTTTTGCAAGAAGGGCAATTTTTCTTCTTAAAGAGGAAGTATAATGTGGAATAAGAAACCAACATGGCTGTGTAGGCGTTCAGATCCGGTTGGCCGGTCAACCGGATCTGAACGCCTACACAGCCACGGCACTACACGACACACGGCAAAAATACCACTAAGTCGTCAGCTCCTGAGGATGGGCACAAGGTAGCCCGAAACATGTTGAGCAACTTATAAAGGAAAAATAAATATAATACTAAGTGACATCTAGTTGGTTTCTTATTCCACGTTGAACTACAATGCACGGTCAACCACACATCAAATTTATAGACGCCAAACAGGTAGTGTAATGTAAAATGATTAAAGAAATAACAGAAAGATGAAATGTATTTCTACACTGTTTATGTCCCTCATAAGTACCCGCTGGATTAACATGTGTTGACTTTTTGGGTGACCTCCGCCTTGCTAGGGGCAACAGAACTAATGCTTCGTCGCTTTGCAGGCAGCTGTCACTTCAGAGATCTTAAGAACATTTAAGTTTGAACACCGGCATTTGGAGCATAATGAATATTGTATGGCTATTCAAGCCTTTTGGACATAATATGATGTAGAGTGGTACAGTACTTGTGCATAATATAACAATAAACATAGAGTCATAAGCCATATCTTGAGTATTCATCTTCACTGCTGTATAGACCTCAGGCCCAGTCCATTTTAATTATCATATATTGGACAGTTATTTCTTTAATCATCCATCATAAAATAAAACTTCCCCTACAAAATTATGAATTTATGGCTCATCGAGTTAGATGTGTAGTGAAGACATACCGAGACAAATACATATTTATGTCGCGTTGCAGAACTCTCAAATTTACTGCGGTTATCGAGCATAGGTTTGTCCTCGGATGATGGACTCATTCGAGTTGCTCTGCGTTTTCTTATTTTAATTTGTCCAGCAGACTCTGTACACTATAACTGAAGAATAAAACCAACTAGATGCCACTTATTATTTTATTGTACTTCTTATAGGCTCAGCATGTTTCGGGCACTACTATGCCCATCATCAGGAGCTCCCAACTATAATGTTGATTACCACACTGGTAATCCTCCAACCTACAGCGAACCAAGAAAGAAAAGACCAATATGATAATCAACATCATAGTTGCGATCTCCTGATGATGGGCATAGTAGTGCCCGAAACACGTTGAGCCTAAAGAAGTACAATAAAATAATAAGTGGCATCTAGTTGGTTTTATTCTTCAGTTATCACAATGATGCACGGTCCGACAAACATCAAATTCTGGACACTATAGTTATTACACCATTTCAACATAAATGTCTTCACTTTTCGTTTCATGTATTTTTTTCTGAGGCGCAAAAGCCCAGCTCGGATTTAGGCCGCCTCACTGTTGAGGTTCCCAAATCATATACATTAAGACACACACACACACACACACACACACACACACTCTGTAGTACTCCTACGAACGAGTGATCAGCTCCTCGCAGAACACACAACAAATACAAGACGAACAACTATGCCCTCAGCCGGATTCGAACCCGCAATCCCAGCAGTCAAACAGCTGCAAACCTACGCCTTAGACCACATGGTCGCCGGCATCGGCATTTTATATTAGTCCCATTGGAGGCACGACCAATTTCTTTCCTGGTGTTTACGTCACGTTCCCTACTCCATCCGGTCACAGCTACGTCATCGTGTGCTGCCTTCTATAGCTTCGAAACTAGTGTCACATTTTCCAGACTCACTATGGGCATTGATGAATTACAGGGTTTTCGCCCTGTGCTTGTTAGCCTGTGTAGGTGGAGACCTTTCTATAGGCCGATCCTCAATCTAAACTTTGCTACCAACTACGTAGGCCGCACTGACCTATAGCAAAATTGCGGCAGAAAGATAAATAATTTCAAATTACATAACATTTCTTACGTATACCGATGTATTTCAGTAACATCAAGTACATATTTGCCATTCAGAGGACCGTACATCGTGATATATTCTTATAATAAAACCAAGCAGATGCACTAATTTCTCCAATTTATTTTTGGAATAGAACTCTACATGTTTCAGACAGTTTCTCTGTTCATCATCAGGAGTCTAGCACTTTACACACAGCAATACATACAGATTATGCTGACTGCTTGCTAGCAAGCAATCATCATAACCTGTATGACATACACCTATTGTGTGTACAGTGCTAGACTCCTGATGATGGACAGAGATACTGTCCGAAATATGTAGAGTTCTATTCCAAAAATAAATTTGAGAAATTAGTGCATCTCGTTGGTTTTATTATAAGAACCAAGTACATAATTTCTTTGAAGGACACAGATTATTGCAGTATTCACTATTATGTCTATAACCGTCTAATAGGAGGCCCTCTAACGATACCATATATGGGGATTATGATCAAAATTAATGAAATAGCCTAAAAATATAGATGTATTGACGGGACCAGCGGCCATCTGGAGGCCATCACA
>Ga0123355_10002762_pt1 | contig 24899 bp, 23 predicted proteins | sample TergutEmb28metaG_3_FD_89872 | JGI IMG/M metagenome (GOLD analysis project Ga0123355, IMG submission 89872) | Embiratermes neotenicus P1 segment gut microbial communities from Petit-Saut dam, French Guiana - Emb289 P1 | ecosystem: Host-associated > Arthropoda: Insects > Digestive system > Gut ...
ATTTGTTACCCACATCATTTTGTACAATCAAAACCGGCCTGACACCGCCTTGCTCGGATCCGATCACAGGACTCAAATCCGCGTAAAAAATATCGCCTCGCCTTACATACAACATGCTCACATCCTAAATTCTTAAGTTATTGATTTATTTACTATTTACCTGACTATATTCCTATTTTTACCTTGTATAATCAATTTTATACTTCTATGTAAAATAATTGGTATACACTCTGGGAACCCGCTTGCCTACGCCACAAACCAGTTCGTATCCGATGGTGCCTATTTGCGCAGCCAAATCCTCAGCACTGAGATCCGGCCCTCCAAACATGGTAACGACTTCCCCGGGTTTGATGGACTGGGCGTCGGGAATATCCGTTACATCTATCATACATTGATCCATACAGATGGCACCTATTATCGGGGCTGCATGACCCCTGATTGATATATATCCTTTATTCGAAAGCAGACGGGGATAACCGTCGGCATAGCCGATAGGTAAAGTGGCCACTAAAGTTTCCCGGTCGGTTCGGAATAAATGGCCGTAGCTTACTCCGGATCCCGGTGGCAGGAGTTTGGTCATGCTGATCCTGGCCATGAGTTTCATGACAGGTCTAAGCCCCAAGGCTTCGCATACAGGACTCATTGCCTCCGAAGGCGGGAGCCCATAAAGCATAATCCCGATACGAGCCATATCCATAAACATATCAAAGTCGGGAGATACAAAATCCTCCCGCAAAGTTTGGGTTAACATGCCAGAATTGCCCGCGTGTTTAAGCCAATGATTTACAGGAACATCTCGCTGCCTCAATAAATCCAGTATGTATTGAAATCTGGCATATTGCTCGTACATGAAGCTTGCATCCATCGCGTCGGATGTAGCAAAATGCGTGTAAATACCTGTGACCTGCAGTGATGGTTCTTGCAATATTTCACAGATTTTATCGGCGGAGTCAGGTCCGGGTAAAAAACCCAGCCTGCCCATGCCTGTATCAATTTTAATATGTACTTCCGCCTTTTTGCCTTGCTGCGCCGCTGCTTTGGCCAGGGCCTTATGGCTTTGGGAGGAAAAAATGGTTTGTATAAGTCCATGGGCGGTTGCCGCTTCCAGGAGGGGTTCCGGCGTGTAGCTCATGACCAGGATAGGAGCGGTTACACCGTTTTCGCGCAGCTTTATTCCTTCTTCGCAGAGGGCGACACCGAGTACATCTACGCCGTTTTCCAACATCGCCTTGGACACTGCTACCGCCCCATGGCCGTAGGCATCAGCCTTTACAGCAGCCAGCAGCCGGGTGGGCTTAGGTATAACACTGCGGATAATCTTTATATTGTTAATGAGGCGGGCCATATCAATTTCCGCCCAGGCTCTTCTGTAATCCAATAATATCTTCCTTTATATAGAAAATAGTGTATTTTCCAACACAATATTATACTCAAAATTGTGATATGTGACAATAACCCTTTCGGTGCCTGCCGAATCGTAGATGATCATCTGATGAGGCAGTAAGGTGTCGTTGCTGAGCCATAGTCTTTGGGTAGCCAGATATGGGTGGTTGCCGGGAACAGTGGTTTCAAGCACTGTATATTGGCCATCTTCAATGTTTGCTGCAACAGCGGTGCGCTCTTGGTTTGAGAGCCAATTTTTGATAAAAGATGTTAAAAAAATCTGGCTGCGCTCTTGATTTTCCCGGGCTAAAATGGTGACTTTGCCATTGACCTGGGTACTAAATTGATAGATATGCTGGCCGTCGAAACTGGTGACAATGCCTGCAACATGTTCGGGCCCTGTCACTTCTATACGATATTCTCCGGTGATACGGCCGTGCTGAGTGGTTTCATATGTATTGGTGCCTTTATTGGATATGTATGCTACCGTTGCCCTGGCTCTGTATGTTTGCAATCCTGTCAGATGCTGATGTATTTGTTGATGGATAGTGGGTTCAGGCGGTGGTGGTGGCGTTGACTGGCAAGCGGTTAGTAAGATGGCGGTAAATGATCCCGTTAATAGTAGGGTGAGCCATTTGTATATACGTGACATAAAATCCCTCCAATAATGAGCAATATATAATTGCTTCATTATACGGTGAGATGAAGGGAATTATTACGGAAACCGGCAGAATCTTTTGATTTTACACAGATAGAGTCTCAATATAAAGCGCCTTGCGTAAGACTATTGTATATAGTAAGATTCTTTGAAGAAGCATCGGTGAGAGTATGTAATTTAAATCCTACAACTCAAACTTATACCCCACACCCCATACGGTTTTAATAGACCAATTGTCTTCTTGATTCATTTTTTCCCGCAAACGTTTGATATGTACATCGACAGTACGAGTATCTCCCGCAAATTCGTATCCCCAGATATGATCCAGCAGTTGATCCCGTGTAAATACTTGGTTGGGATGGGTGGCAAAAAAATGGAGCAGTTCAAACTCTTTTGGAGGCAACTCCAGTTCGCGGCCATGATAGGTGGCGGTATAGTTGGAGTGGTTAATGGTTAAGTTAGGCAACACCACTTGGCGGGTGGGTTCTTTGGTTTCGTAGCGGCGCAAAACGGCTTTGACCCGAGCCATTAGCTCTTTAGGGTCAAAGGGTTTGACTATGTAGTCGTCGGCCCCCATTTCCAAACCCAAAACCTTGTCAAAGATTTCGCCGCGAGCGGTAAGCATGATGATAGGAACAGAGCTTATCTTGCGGATTTCTCCGCACACTTGGTAGCCGTCCATTTCAGGCAGCATTAAATCTAACAGTACCAGGTGAGGGGAGTAGGCCGGAAACATTTCTATTGCTTGGCGGCCGGTTTGGGCTTCTTTAGTTTCGTACCCTTCTTTATGGAGGTATAGTGTGATGAGTTCCACAATATGGGCGTCGTCATCTACAACTAGGATTTTTGTTTTGGAAGACATGGGGGTTCCTTTCTGTAACACAGTGGGTTAAGTCGGTAAAAGTCCGCTACCAGAATAAGTCCATAATAATAAGCATTCCGAAGGTTGTCAATGATATATGGAAATGAATTTTAAACGGCCTGAGTAGAACCAAAAAATTGCTAATGTCTCAACAGACAACGGAAATAACACAGCCCAGATAGATATGTAAATATACTGGAGGAAAAATGCGATCTTTATATGAAGAATTGGCGGTTTATCTCCGACAAGGAAGATATCCTTTTCATATGCCGGGGCACAAAGGAAACCCGGCTTTTTTGCCGCCGGAGGCTCTAATTCAATTGGATGTTACGGAATTGGAAAATACAGATAACCTTCATGGCCCCGGAGGTTGTATCGCGGAAACTCAAAGGCGCATTGCGACATTGTATGGAGCGGACCAATCTTTCTTTCTGGTAAACGGTTCTACAGCCGGGATTGTGGCAGCTATTGGCGCTGTTTGTGAAGATGGAGATATGCTGGCGGTAGCCCGCAACTGTCACCGAGCGGTATTTAGCGGGATGGTATGGTCCGGGGCCACTCCGGTGTATTTTATGCCGGAGAATGGTCAGGTATCCCCTCGGGCAGCGGCAGATGTTTTGGATCGATGCCCTCAGGCTAAAGCCATGGTGATGACAAGCCCTACCTACGAAGGAGTTGTTTCTGATATCAAGGCTATTGCAGATATTGCTCATAGCCGGGATTGTGTGCTTATTGTTGATGAGGCCCATGGGGCGCATTTTCCTTTTCACGAAGTATTTCCACCAAGTGCGCTGTTGCAGGGTGCGGATATAGTGATACATAGCTTTCATAAGACTTTGCCGGCTTTTTCTCAAAGTGCGGTGGTGCATATAAAAGGCAAGAGGGTGGATGTTAAGCGGTTGGTGCAGTGTTTGACCTGTGTACAGACAAGCAGTCCGTCTTATATGATTATGGCGGCAACGGATTATATGTTAGATATGCTGCGGGAAAATCCGGACTATTTTGAGAAATATGTGGAAAAGCTGCTGGCACTGCGAAAAGTCATTAAAGAGCGGTTAATGGAAATACCCGGTGCGGATATTGGTAAGCTGGTGCTGGCTGTTTCGAATGGACGCGAGCTTGCAAATGAATATGGTTTGGCCTTTGAAATGGTAACGGATAGATACACTTTAGCAATGACATCTGTGGCTGATACATTGGAAGGGTTTAATAAACTGAAAGATGCCCTTGACAGTAAATTAGCCAAGGGAACTGTTCCCTTAGAAAAAGGGTGGGGGCTGTCGCATTTGCAAGCAAATGCTGCCGGTTTGCAAAGCCTGAGACAGGGGTGGCAAGAACTTGCACATCCGAAGGTCGTTATATCGCCAAGAGAGGCTATGACTAAAAAAACGCGGACAGCGAGGTTGGCAGATAGTATGGGCGAAGTATCCGGCAGTTTTTTAATGCCGTATCCGCCGGGGATTCCTGTTTTGGCACCTGGGGAGCTGGTGACAGAGTCGTTGGTGGAGTTTTGGGGGGATTGTGAGGTGGAGGTGTTGGTTTAACTGTGGTGGGTGGGTTTATTGTATGACAGTGTGACAGTTAACAGATGCATTTATTAAGTAGCTTTGATTGTTATTTGCCGTTTATATTCCAAATCCCAAACCGATGCAGCCTTGGCATAAAGTCGTCCAAAGTAGGTTTATCATCAAGATTGAATTTCGGTGTCATTGTTATCATGCCGATAGGTTTTGTAACATCATATCCTGCGTGTTCACGTGTCTTGATGTCTATGAGTGTTTTGAAATTTCTAATCACATTCATGCCGAGTACAGCTTTGGTATTTGCGTTTTCAGGGAATTTTAGGACATTCAGGGTATTTGGCCCCACATCGTAGCCGTCCAGGATTAATGTTGGCACAGTAATTATTTTCGCTGGCAATGTCGCATTGCCGATTCCTCCCACGGTAGTATCCTCACCATCTTGCCATTTGTATCCCCAGCGCGTTGCGATATTCTCATCGACCGTAGTCATGGTTGCGCCGGTATCAAATATCATCTCACAAACTGCTAGTCTGTTATAACCTTTGCCGAATCTGAATAATTGGGTTTCTACAATTATTGATGAGGCATAAGAGAACACGGGGAGGTGGAGATCTCTCATAATACACCACCCATAAAGCCCCTTGACGGACCTACAAATACGGTGTCGGGAAAGCCAAACGCTTCTGGGTCTTCGTCTAATACATCCAAAGTGTGCTCCAATTCCTTTGTCCTATTTTTACAAAAAAATAGAACTTTGCCGCCTATTGGGTCGCTTGTTCTGTCTGCCATGATAAGCCAATTGTCCCAATATTTTTTCATAATTATATCCATGGTTTCATAGACAGGATTTTCAACTTTATTTACGGTCATTGTTGGCATGATTCCACGCCCCTTTTCAATTGCTTGTTCATGTTTACAGGGTTGTATACATTATACCATGGATAGTGTGATATAAGCACTGACAGTTCACCATCCAAACTCACCCCTTCGCCCATCGTGCCATATACCAATGAGGAAACCATGCAGTAAATATCCCCATTACGGCTGGCGGGACAGAGCTGATTAGCCCTATATAAGGCAGTAATACCGTACCCATCAGAAAGTAGATCGCAATCGTCATAACAAGATACATACAACCCCAACAAACCGTCAAAATACGATTGATCTTTATAAATAGCGGATTGTCCAAAAATTCCTCACCACCATAGCTATTGTATGAATAATAGGCAGTCAGTGATGTTTTATTAAGTGCACTGATCAGCCACATCAATCCAAAGCACAAATAACTGACAGGAACAATAATCCGCACATCTATTCCCAGAAGAGCGGCAAGCGAAAGCCCTGCTACAATAGGAATGGTAATATACTCATATATCACAGAGCGGTACCTAAGCCATAAAAGCGGCACTAACACTGCCGATATTACACCAAGGGCACCACCGACTATCGGGTTGATAGCAAGCCCAATCCAAATAACAATCCATGGCATGAGAAGAATCTTCATATCGGTTTTACGCTGTGACTGTGATGAGGGTACGGATGCCTCTGTTGCAGCAGTCTTTTTCTTTGGCTTCGCTCCGCTAAACAATTCGTCCCAGCGCATCATAATGTCAAAATCCCCCAGTATTTTGTACTGCTGCTGAAATAACGCATCCTGCCCGGAAATTTCGCCGCGGGAAATTGCCAGCCAAACCGAATAAGGCGTTTCTATCTTCGTTGTATATTTTTTGAATTCATCGGTTATGACTTTTGAACCATGGGGGTTCATCCATATTTGATAAGTTTTGTTTATATCGGTATAGTGCATTTCTATAACCCGTTCTTTTCCGTCCGGAACATAAAAAGCCGCCATTTGCTTTGTGAAATTTAAACTGTCATCTGGTGGATTTTTGCTGCCCTCGGTGCCTTCTGTAATTTCAATGCCCCAAGAGGCATCGGCCGCTGTTTCGTATGCATTTCTTGGTAGTATTGGGTCAGCAAGGTCGGCTTGCGTTGCTTCGCTGATACTGCCATTTACATATTCTATACCGGCGCACTTGACGGTTTCTAAGTATTCATCAACAAGATTTTTGGTTTCGGGCCGACCAAACAATCCGCCTTGTGCGCAAAAAATAGTATCATATTTACCGGCGCCAAAAAGCCGGTCAAACATTGCGGTAACGCTGCCATAGTTTCCTTTTGTAGTCCAAAAGCCACAGGTTGAAATAATGATATGCCGTTGATTGGTCAAGTCATAACGTGACGGATGGCCGCCATTTTCAGCATCTGGGGACATAAAAGGCAATTTCAAAGGCAGCTGCCTATCAATAAGATTTTTTAACCCGCCGGGAACATTAAAGCAATACAACGGAAAAGACCAGATAACAATATCAGCTTCAATCCGCTTTTTGAGAAATTCGCCCATATCATCTCTGATAATACATTGACCCGGTGTTTTGTTCCAACAGGCATAACAGCCTAAACAACTTTTTATTTTGAGTTTTGACACATCGATCATTTCTACATCTGTAAAACCTGCACCATTTAAAAATGCTTGTGTGATGTGCATTGTACTGCTCTGTTGGCCTTTAGGGCTGCCGTTTATGACAAGTATTTTCATTTTGCACCTTCTATCCGGTTATTAGCTTCAGCTATTAGTTTTTATTATAATATCAAGTATAGCAGGTGATTTTTTGTGTTCAATAGGGGCAATACCAACCGGTATGTATAAGGGAGTGAGTGGTAGAAAAAAAGGAGTAAGCTGTCAATGCCTACTCCTTGTAACGTTCCTTTAATTTTTCATTCATCTTGTCGGTCAGCTTTTTTGTCCGATAATATAGTATCACTGCCACCATAGCGTAAACTCCAATAATTAGCCCTATAAATGTAAGCAGTTCAGTTGGGTTGCTCCATAAAAACCATCTCATATAAGTAGCTATAGATAAAACTATCATTATTATCACAAACAGGTGAATGACTGAGCGAATAAGCACTTCAAGCTTTCTCTGCTCTTTCTTTGAATGAAGTATAATTTCGGCCAAAGAGGTGAGGGCAGCTACAACGAAAGCGCCTGCGATATTGCTTATGGGCATATAGTCATATTCAAGAAATCGAAAATATGCAAACATAATAAAAATGACGCATGTAAAGATGATAAAGAAATTATTGAATATGCTTCTGGCTGTCTTTTTGATGTCCATAATATTACCCTCCCATCTATATTCCTAAATGTTTTTTTAGTTCGTTAACATACTGCCTTGAGATAAGTATCCGTTCTTTATTTGTCAAAACAGCCTCTATTCTTCCGGAAAACGAAGGGATTAATGTTTTTATTTTGCTTAAATTGACAATGACTGATTTTGAGATTCGCAAAAAATCCTTTATTGCCAATGCTTCCAGTTCGTAAAGTTTTTGTTTGGATTCGTAAACATCACGTTTGCAGTAGAGAAATGTTTTTTTGTCTACTGCTTCAATATAGAAAATATCCGAAGGGTTTACTCTGTGAATTTCGTTGCCGGTATATGCAATCAGTAAACTGCCCTCAACTCTTATCGTATTTAGTGCGTAGAAAAGTTCTGGGCTGATGTTATGGCATTTTACAATAATTTGTTCTTCTTCGCCGTCTTGAGGTTTTTCTATTATGATTTTCAATTATCGTCGCCCCCAAATTAATTCACTATATATGAAACTACCATCTCCTTCATTATCAGTGAGATGGTAGTTTCATTTTACTATATCTTACTATAATTTTCTATCTGTATAGCGGGAGGCCAGGGATACTTGGTCAGGATGTAAATACCTTCTAAAAAAGCTAAAGGATACGACCAAAAATAAGGCTAAAAGCCGCCAAAGTTCCGATACTCCCCAACAATAGCGGTTAAGGGTAAGCCTATAGCGGTCTCCCCGGTAGAGCGTCCTGGAATATATAATCGGTAAATTGCCCTCAACGTAGGCTATCCGGCATCGTACCAGCATAGGAGTTTTGAAATCTATCCCTAACACTGCGCGATCTTGATGACTTGGCATTTCGGCGGTGATAGTTTGGTCGGCAGAGATTAATTTATAACCCTGTTGCTCCAACATCCGGTAAAATATGATTTTGCTAAAATCCACAAACCCAGTAAACTGTCTAGCTTTGTTTCTATGCGATTGGCAGATACAAACGGAGAGAGTGTAGTACAACTATCCTGGGTATGTCAAGCGAGAAATTTAGCATATAGCCAAACAAGTTTGCAACAAGTTGTTGTTTGTTTGGAGTTTCTGTTGAGCTCAACAGAAAAATCGGTTATTATACCAGAAGCTAGGCAAGCAGTTAGCTACTTGTTTGCGGAGTAACCTTAAAGTTGCGGCGGAACATAAATCTTTTAGAAATGAGGTTTCCGTGAAAAAAATATTGGGCTTTATATGGGAGATACAAAACCTACGCATATTTGTCATTTTATTAATATTCATAAATTTAGGGCATAGTATTTTAGTTTATTCATCTGCTGAAGTGTTGAGCAGATTTGTCTCGCTTATAGAACAAAGTTTGCTTGAATACTTTGAGGATGTTATCGTATTTGCCGTTATCACATCCCTGTTATTAATCATGCTGATGATAGCTTCTCGTATATTAACCCAATATCTAATCAATAAATCCTCTGAGAAAATAGAAACAAAAATGTTATCCCATTTATATCGAATACCAAAGCAAATCAGATTAGAAATAGGTTTTGGAGAATTTCTTAATAAGATTACAAACAATACAGCGTCTGCGGTCGAAGGGTCATATGGGTTTTTATCCCGGCTTTCAACAGGTTTTTTTACTATGCTTTTTGGCTGCATATATATGCTGATGCTAAATCCTATTCTCGCAGTGCTTTTTTTCCTTTATAGTATTATTTTTAGGCTGTCTACAAAAATTTATGACGATAAAATTAAAAAAATTTCGGAAGAGAATATTCATATCAGAAACCGTAACAATCTTTTTTTAACCGAGATACTTAAAAATTCGGTTATGATCCGTGTTTTTCATGTGTTCCCTTTCTTTTTATCGCGCTATAGTAAATATGAATCCGATGAGCAGGAAAACAACCTTAAATTATTCATGCTGCAAAATAGTTACGACGAATTAACATGGGGTTCTAAAAAGCTCATGGAAATTATTATCCCTTTCGGTGTCGGCGCATTGCTGATGGTGCGAGGATATATTACTTTTGCTGAAATTATCGCTTTTACCGTGGCTAATGAATTTTACTTCCGAGGTTTTAATGATTTAATAAATACAGTAATACAAGCGAATACAACTTTGCCTCATATTGAGGCTATAAATAGTTTTTTGTCTAAGGAATCCGAAACAACTGAACCGAAACGAAATACCGAAAATAGATTGGCTTTATCCTTTGACAGCGTATCATTCAAATATAATAATACGTCTATCTTTAAAAATGTAAGCTTCAGCGTAAAACACGGAGAGTGGGTTAAAATTATCGGGCCCAACGGCCATGGGAAGTCTACACTTTTGCAGCTTATTGCCGGTTTTTATAAGCCGACTTCTGGGAATATATCATACAACGGCCAATTTCCCGTTTATATCCCTCAGTTTCCGGAAATGGTTCCCGCTGATGTTTATGGGAATATAGCCTTAAAAGAATCGCCGGATTTAAAGCATTGCGAGTTAATTTTAGGTAGTCTTCAAATGGAAACAGTGGCTCGTGATGCGCCAGAGCAATATTCACAAGGAGAAAAGCAGCGGCTTATGATCGGGAGGGGTATTTACCACTTAGCAGATTTATCCATAGTTCTTGCTGATGAGATATTTGCTAATGTCGACAAGGAAAATCGGACTGTAGTTGAAAAATATTTAATGAAAAATTGTAATAATAAAACTATCTTTTTCGTATGCCATGAAGATACGAATATGCCCTTTGATGTTACACTGCATGTCGAGGCAAAGAGTGTAAGGGTGGTGAGTTAGCTTGAAGCTTAAAAAAGAATTCCTTATTAAGATATTTAAACAAAATCCTTATTGGGTTATATTCGGTCTCTTTTGTGTTTTAATAACTTCATATTTCATGGCATTAAGCGCAGATTATATTCGTGTTACAACAAACCATATTCAGTTTTATGGAATAAACGGTTTGTGGATACCAATTTTTATGGCATGTCTCGCAAGGGTTATTCACTATATAACAAAATATGGATTAGCTGTAACCAGCCGCCATCTTGGTTTTAAATTGCGCACTCAACTACGAGTTAGCTTGCTTGATCGTTGGCTCCATATCCCTTATGCATCCTATGAGAAAAAGCAAGTTGGGCAGTATATTTCAATAGCTCAAAATGATGTGGAAAATGCTCAATATTACATGTATGTGGTTTTTTCGCGTATCGGAATGAGTTTCTTTAATGTTCTTATGGCGATTCCTTTTATGATTCGTATTGATTTGGGTCTTACCATCATGGTTTTAACGGTAAGCATTGTTTTTGGCATTATAAACCAACGCATTCTTAAAAAGATAAAGCACAATGAATCTCATGCCAGATTAACCCAAGAAAAAATCACTAATATTTCTTTGAGTGGATATAACAGTGCCGATAGCGTTAAAATATATGCTGCTGCTGACTATATGCAAAACCTATATCTTAAAGTACGTTTGCTTTACAGTAAGGCCTTAATGAATATTGTGCAAATTGAAGGAGCACGGGAAAGCTTCTATACAATTGTCAACAATGCTACACTTTACGGTAGCATCATTTTTTTAGGCTATCGTACCATTATCGGAATTAATACTTTGGGTGATACCATATCTTTTAACATTCTTTTAACCCAGGCGCTAGTTGCTATCGGAATGATATTTCGTTGGACTGGCCAAATGGTGCGCTGCAACGCATCGTGGGAACGTTTGGAACAACAGTTTATTACGCCTTTGCCTCAAAAGAAGGTTAGCAGTCAAGGTGTTGATATAAAAAAGGTGAATATCAATAATTTTTCTTTTGATTATGACGATGGTGTGCAGATATTTAGCAATATGGCTATGGAATTTGAAAAAGGCAAGATTTACTGCATAAGCGGAGCAAGTGGAAGTGGAAAAACAACATTGATCAAATGCTTGTTGGGATTATATCGTACTGAAAAAGGGCAGTATTATGTGAATGATAAAGAAGTCGATCAGGATCAGGTCGCCGATTTGATTTCCTATGTTCCCTCAGAGCATTATTTGTTTCAGGGTACAGTTTGCGATAATGTATCGCTTGGAAATAATGATGTGTCAAAAGAATCCTGTTTTAAAATTGCCGATATGTTAGGAGTTGGTAATTGGTTGCGCAACCTCCCCGGTGGATTGGATTATGTCATTGAGACGGATGGGCTTAATCTCTCAGGAGGACAGCGGCAATCACTTTGTATTTTAAGGGCTTTATTATGGCGACGTCCGATTTTAGTGTTTGACGAGCCCTTTTCGGCGTTGGATCATGAAAAAGAAAAAATGCTTAAGGATGCACTGCTTGAGATCAAAAGAAATCACATTATACTGATCACCTCCCACCGTGAGCAAACTCTTGATATTTGTGATGGTTTTTTTAGGCTGAATTAGTTTTGTGGGTGAGTGAGTGATTTTAACTGGTTGGACTGACATTGGACTGACGTCAAAGGGTTGCGAAAACAAATTTTGAAACTGTTGTAATGCTCATGATATAATTACCGTAGTGGCAAGCAAATATGCGAACACAATATTTTTTGTGAAGGTAAAGCTCTATGTTTGAAAGTGCTATTATTAAAGAAACCCTAACTGATGAATTGCTATTGAATTTTTTAGAAATTGATAAAGTCTAGATTTGGCACACCAATACGGTCTAATTATGAGAGGAGATAAACGCATGTACACTGTAGAAGCGATTTATGATGGCGTTCACTTCAAGCCCGTGCAGCCTATACCAATAAAAGTAGAGTATAAGGTTGTCATTACGTTTATTGAGCCGGTAAAAAAAGATGCCATCCGGCCACCATTTGAGCTGGATTGTATGAAAGGAAAAATTAAAGAAGCAAATGACCATGATTGGTTTAAGCCTTTAGAAGATTTTGAGGAATATATGTAATGAAATATTTGCTTGATACTCATGTAGCAAAATGGGCACTTGATGATGCCGCAAAATTATCTGATAACGCTAAATCAATAATAAGTGATACGTCATTGCATTTATGCGTAAGTTTTGCTTCTGCATGGGAAATCGCTATTAAAATTAGCATCGGCAAATTAAACTTTGAAGGTGGATCTGCATTTTTTGTTGAAAAGCTACGCCAGTTTGGAGTTGAGGTGCTTCATGTGGAGGGAGTGCATATTGCAAAAGTAGAGCAGTTACCGTTACTTCACCGTGACCCATTCGACCGTATACTTATCTCAACCGCAATTTCTGAGTGTATGACGCTTATCACGGCAGATGAAAACATCCAAAAATATGATGTGCCATGGGTTTGGTAATATTTCAAAGATTTATTTCTGAAATCCCTTGAGTAGGATTAGGAGAGCGACTCTAATAAAAGAGATTTGAAACAAACAAACCAGCCTTTACTTTACCATATATACAATGTTATATGTGATAAAAGCTGGTTTGTTTACAGTAATACCAATCTGCGTTTTGGCTGTAGGGCAGACGAGTATATCTTAAACGCGGATTAGTGTTAATAGCTGTTATTTACCCAAGTGCAAACTTAAACTTCAATAAGAGTGCAAAAAAACCGACTTGAACATTGTCGGTATTTTTGCACTAAGACGCAGTTTAAGTTTGCACCACAGCCGAAAAATTCCACATAACCCCAAACTTATCAAACACCACTCCGGCGCAAGGGCTGTAAAATGTTTCGGCCAGCGGTATACCAACCCGGCCTTCTGCCGCTAAAACTTCAAATGCAAATTTCGTTTCTTCAATACCGGTCTCTATAGCAAGGGATATCCGCTCCGACTCGGGATCATTTAACGGATGGCCGGGCCCGCAGTCAGACATACGGATAAAATCATCGCCAAATTTCAATGTGGCTTGTAGGATTTTATCTTTGAAGTCATCCGGGATTGGAAAATCCGGATTTGGCGGCATATCCGAGAATCGCATAAAGTGGAGTGTGTCTGTTTTGAATGCCTTTTTGTACAAATTAATGGCTTCCTCGCAGGTGCCTGAATAGGTTAAATAAGGTCTGAGTTTCATTTGTTTTCCTCCTTATGATGTTATTGTACCATTGCCATTTTACATTATATTTCGCATTACAATGTATTCATTAAAGTTATGCAAAAAACTTCCAAACCCGTGTCCAAGACCGGGCCTGTCCCGGCTTAACCGGAAAATCCCCATATATTTCGGGAGAAATAACATGAGGGCCACCCCAGGCCAGAAAATCCGTTACATCAAAATCGCCCCATTCTTGTACGGATAAGCCTGCTTTTTTGTCCCGCAGTTCCCAGCGCATAGGCGCATAGGGCTTAGGGTCTCGGCAAAAAATCATAAAGCTGCCTTTTATCTCATCCGTAAAGGTGATGCTATCTTTGTTCATAATCAGTCCGGGAGTTTCATCGCTGTTATAATAATTATTTGTTAAAGTGAGACTTACTTCGGGATGGGCACCCAGGCCGTCCAAAGAAAGAAAATTGTGATTATACTCCCGAAAATGCAAAGGCTTTTCTCCATTATTGGTAACGGTGGTGGTGATAAACACCATGTTGTCGATTACACCAACATGCTTATCCATTGTGTAAGAAAGCTCTTTAAGAGGTATGGCATCTAAATGAAAATCCACATAATCCGCTCCCGCTTCCATAACACAGGGAAAGGGTTTGACGATGTTATATTCCTTCCCAAAATGATAGGGTTTATCATCTGCTCTTTCTAAAAGTCCAACCCCGGGTTTGAGAAACAATTTGTCGGTTTTATCCCAACCCATGGTCTCTTCGTCTATACGAAACTCATCACATAAACCCGCGCCTCCGGAGCCGTTTTGATGCCATGAGGAGGCTTCTGTCGTACAAAAAGTGCGGCCTTTTAAAGAAACCTGTGGGATAAATCCTGTCCAGTCAAAACGGGTACGATTGTAGTATTTGCCCGGTTTGCCTACCCACACTTTTAAATCTCCGCGTCCGATTTGGATGCAATTGTCCATAAGTTTTCTCCTTTTTATATCGTTTTTTTAATTAAGACTAAGTCCGGGGCGTTTTATCCCCAGTATTTTTTCTCCTATAAAAAAGCTTAACACAAACACAATAAGCGCGATTGACAGCATGATACTGATTATAAAATAAAATTGCTTAATATCAAACAGCATGATCAGCAATCCGCCTAAAAGTCCTCCTATGATTCCGGCTATGGCATTGGTAGAAGCAAGGATCGTCTGGGTAGTGGCTTTAAGATGTTCGGGAGCCAGAGAAAAGACATAGCTGGAACCCGCGGGTATGATCATTCCGTTTCCAATACCGTTGAGCATGGCAATAGCAACAATCATGCTGAAACTGGTTGCTACACTGTACAGCATGCATTCAACCACAAAGATACCGGTTGCCCCGATAATCATGATGTATAGCGGGAATTTTTGGCGTAATGGCTTTAAAAGCAGCATGGAAGGTATTTCTGCCAATGCTCTTAAACCCATGGCAATCCCCAGCTGCGATATATCACCGCCCACATCGGCAATAAGAAACGGCAAAAATATCATAGAGCTTTGGAAGGGGATCCTGAGAAATATAGAAAAGATGATATAGGCAACCAGATAGTAATTTTTGAATAATTGGCCGATATTCATTTCTTTGAAAGTAAGGTTTTTATTTTTGGTATCCTGCTTATTGGCATTGTCTTTGATGAAAACCACCAACAACAACGGCGGGACAGTGAAGATTACTCCTGCCAAAAATATAAACTCCACACCGGTTCTTGGGATAATGTAGCCAAGTGCAAGGCTGGCCAGGGCAAAACTTAGGGCACCATAAGCCCGTAAGGCGCCGTAATTGAGTTTTTGGGTTCGTGCGTTTCTTAGTGTCCAGTTGTCAATTAAAGACATGACCGGTGTCCTAAAAAACATTGAGATGGGTATGAGTAAAAATAAAAGTGGTATCCACCCGATATACATTCCGCTTACCCAAGGAATCAGAAAAAACAGTATAGCCCCGACGGTAAGTGCAACGGTAATCACTTTTTTGAGGGAACGGATTTTATCACTGAGCATTCCCCAAAAAGGGGAGGAGAATATTCCCACCCCCGAGTTAAGTGCTGTGATCATACCGACCTGCTGAGGGTTAAATCCGATAGATTGCAGGAATACATTCACATAGCCGTTAAAGGTCAGTGTTATGTAAAAGGCAAAGTTTATAGCGGCATATTTATAATACTGACGTCTTTGATCTTTTTCGGATATATCGCTTTGTGCGGGATATTGCAAACTGTTCACCCTCTACAGGAAAGAGGCTGTTGCGTTTTTGCAACAGCCCTTAATATTTATAGTGTGATTTACTACTTGCCGCCGCGACTTCTAAACCATTTGGCCGATGCGGCCAGGGCAGCGATGGGGTCGTTAGGGAAGCGTTCATTATTCAGATATTCTACAATATACCAGCGAACGCCGGCTTCTTTACGGCAGATTTCGAAATACTCACCCCAGTTGATCACACAATTGGGATCGTCAAAAAATGTGCTGCTGTTTCCTGTCGCAAAAGGTTTCATATGAACGGTAGTGCCGCGGCCGGGGTATTTTTTAAGCAGGCCCATCATATCTCCGCCGCCGGTCATTCCGTTTCCGATATCGTTTTGCATAATAACATTGGAGGGGGTATTTTGTGCGATGATATCCCAAGGCAGTTCTTTTGTATCGTCGGTTGGGCGAAACTCGGTGGCATGGTTATGATAACCGGTGACCATATCGTACATGCCGAGCACATCAGAAACCCATGTGAGCTGTTTGGCAAACTGCAGGCAGCTTTCACTGGTAAAAAGGGTTTCGTCCGGCATCCAAGGGACGATGATAAATTGATTGCCAAGTACTTTGTTATAGGTGATGGTGGAATGGATATGATCCGGGGACAGATAATGCCATGGGGTATGCCATCCGGCGATTTGAAGACCGGCTTCGTCAAGGGCGTGGCGCACATCTTGGGCGGCATATTTTAGCCCTCCGGCAAATTCAACGGCGTCATATCCGGCTTCTTTAACCAGTTTTAAAGTGCCGCGTAGGTCTTTGGTCAGCATATCCGCTACCGGAAATAGTTGTGTGGCCAGTGGTAAATTGGTTTCAAATACGGGTTGTTGGTTTGTTCCCCATCCTGGAGGTAAACCGCTCATTGTAAGTCCTCCTTTTTGAGACATGATTACATGTCCGTTAACAAAATGAATTTGAACGAATTCATCACACAATATTGTTTATTCATAAAACGGATGCACAGGGTATTTAAGTCCGCCAAATGAGGTATCTTGGCGGTTTACGGCATTTGATTTGCACAGTTCCGGTATTTCGTCCGCTGTAATTTCCCGTCCAAGGGTATGGGATAAAAAGATACCTTCGGAAATTAGCATGGTTTGTAAGGCGATATGAGGTGTGTCGATTGGCTCACATTCGCCGCGCAGTACACCGATCCAATGAGCTTGGGAACTTTGGTATGCCCAGATAGACGGATCAATCTTTCTCCTGCGGTAATGTTCTACGGCAATATCCAATTTTGAAACAGCGGGATACCCTTCAATTTCGGAGAAAAATGTAAGGGTATCATTGTCATTAAACCGAAGGCCGCCTTCTGAGCCGTGTATGGAAGATTTGGGGAATTCTCCGGCATGTATGGCCCAGCTTTCGATCATGTCCATGGTGAGACCGCCTTCAAATTTTATCAACCCGACGGCCAATTCTTCCACGTCAAAACCGGATTCGACTCTGCGTTCCATGGCCAGTTCTTGATAAACGGATCCTGATACGCGGTTTAGTTTTGGAGTGCCCAATAAGTACAGAAGCTGAGAAAGATGATATACGCCCATATCATAAAGGGCGCCATGGCCTGCCCAATAGGCTTGGTTAAATTCTTTTTCGGCGTAGCCGTCTACAAAGGGGCGTCCCCGGCGGCGATATCCGTAAGAGCGGGCATGATATATTTTGCCCAAACGGCCGGCATCAATCAGTTTTTTAGCGCAAGCGGCTTGTGGCCCGTATATCAGGGCCAGTTGGACATGCAATTTGACGCCGTACTTGGCGGCGGCGTCTTTCATCGCTACCGCGTCAAGATAGGATCCTGCCATTGGTTTTTCGCAGTAGCAATGCTTTCCGGCGGCCATTACGGCGATAGAGACGGGTGCGTGAAGATTGTTGTGTAGATTTACGTCCACCGCAGTGATATCATCCCGTTTGAGGAGTTCTCTGTAATCGGTATAACGATGGGGGATGTTCCATTTGTCGCAAAAGGCGTTAAGCTTTTTTTCGTCTATATCGCAGGCTGCGATGACTTTTACGCCTTTAATATCGTTGTACTGTTGCATGTGACTGTGAGCGATAACGCCGGTGCCGATTAAGGCGATGTTGACCTCTTTCATAAAATCTCACTCCTTCTCCTGCATTATGATGGTGAACCCATTATAAATGATATTTTCAATTCATGCATTCTGTTTTTTTACGATCCTGTACTTTTATAATGTCCTACACCCACGCGCCAGACGCAGATAGAGATCAACATAAATCCCAATCCGGCGGGAAGGGCCAAAAAACCTTTCCAATAAGGCTCTCCCCAGCCGCATACTGCCGCGGCGGGATAATAGCTGACAACAAACATAGGTATAAAAAAAGTGAAAAAATAACGCAGGGCTTTGGGCAAATATTCGATGGGGCAGCGGGTGACCTGATAGCTTCCGTTGGTTACAATACTAATCCAGTCAAGACCTTGGATGGTGTAAAAAGCAATACCCGAGATAAGCACAAAAATGCCGCCGTAAGCCAGCATACCCCCTATAAGCGCAAGCAGCAGCATGATGATATCCACCGGGCCCAGTACAATTCCCATACGAGACAGGGACCATATGATTGCAAATAATCCCCCGGCTACCCGGGCAAATCGGTGGATATGAAAATACGCAGCGGCAATCTGAACAAATAAGGTGCGGGGCCTAAGAAGCAGCCTGTCAAAGTCCCCGGAGCGTATCATACGCCAGGGAAAATAATCGTATCCTCTAAAAAAACCTTCGGCCAATCCATAGGAAGTAACGGCCATGGCATATACCAGCATAATCCGTTCGATGGACCAATCGCCGACATTTCCAAAACGGGCAAACAAAAAGAAAGTGGCGATGGGATCCGTTATGACTGTAAGTAATGTTGAAAAAAACATAATGGGCCAGCCTTTATATTGGAGATTGGTCAAAAAATTAATTTTTACATATTTCAGATACATTGAAAATCCGTCAATGAATGTCCACTCATAAAATGTCTTCATACATTAGCCTCCTTGCACAACAACATGCATTAGTCTGCGGTTCATCAAATGTCTGCCCAATCCGGTAAATAAAACTGTCCAAAATAATTGTATGGAAATGGCAAACATTGCTTCCGATGGGGGCATAGTACCCACATACAGCCTAAGTGGGATATCCAGATACCCCGCAAAAGGCTGTAGTAATAAAAATGTTTGCATAAAATCGGGCCACAGCTGGAGCGGGATAAAAGAGCCGGACAATACACCGCCGATCAGTATAAGCATCCACATGGGTCCGTCACCCATTTTTATATCCATACGAATCACAGTGATAAACATAGCAAAGGCATTGCACAGGAAAAATGCGCATAGCACCGACACCAGCATAAACAAAAATCCCGGCAAAGAAGCAGGCCCTGTCAGATTATATCCATAAGGCAATAATATCCCTACTATGATCACGGGAACACCGCGTAATATAAGCAGCGATACCCGTGGGGCAATGGTTTTTGCGTACCAGTGAAAGTACAAGTCCATGGGTCGGCAAAGTTCTATGCCTACATCGCCGCTTGTAATTTTGTCTACGATATCGTTGTTGACAGTCCAAGGCTGTAAAGCCAGCAACACTTGAGCCAGCCAAACATAACTCACCGTTTGTTCCAGGGTAATGACTGTCTCATAGTTTTCACCGTATATGAAAAAAACGCGGTAGATGATAATAAAAATAAGCCCCCAAAATACACCGGCAACAGAATTGGTAAGTCCTGCTGCCCGGTATTGCAGATTTTGAGCGATGTTCATCCGGAATAGAGAAATACATGCTTTCACAATGGGACCTCCTTAAACAGAGAAATATATGTTTTCATGATTGAGCCTTTTCAATCAGAGGAGTACATACCCTTATAGTCTCATCTCCTTGTACATGGCAGATATGATTTCATCAATATCCTGTTCCTGTATGGTTATATCGTTTACTACTGCATTATTGAGTCTCATGAAGTTAACAATACGTTCCATCATTACGTAAGAAGGATTTTTTATAGGATCGAAGAGGATTGAGTAAACTGTGCCTTCGGCATGAAGCGTTTTGGTTTGGGTTGCTTCGGTTTGAATCGCATTGGGCAGGATCGTTTCTGCTTGAATTGTCTCTGCGCCTTCAATGTTTGCTATATGTGAAAGATTTTGCGTCGAAAAATCAGGCGACGTAATTTTCAAACGCCGTAGAGGCGCATATCTGTTTTTAAGTTCATCCAGCCCTCCATCATATAAAAGCCGGCCATTACCAATAACCATAACCCGCTCGCACAATGCCTCTATATCATCCATGTCATGGGTAGTCAGTATCATAGTGACCCCGTGTTTTTTATTTTCCTGTTTCAAAAAATCCCGCAGAGCCAGTTTGGACACAGCATCTAACCCGATCGTGGGTTCATCCAAAAACAAAATTTTGGGACGGTGAAGCAAAGCGGCGGTTATTTCGCAGCGCATACGCTGGCCGAGGGACAATTGGCGTACGGGAGTTTGTAAAATACTTTCGATATCCAAGATACTAACCAATTCTTCAAGACGAGAATTGTAGTCCATAGGCTTTATCTTATAGATATCCCGCAGCAAATTAAAAGAATCGATAACGGGCAGATCCCACCAGAGTTGGCTTCGCTGTCCAAACACAACGCCAATTTGTGATACATGGGGCACCCGTTCTTTCCAAGGTATACGACCCAATATCCGGCAGCTTCCCCCATCGGGATTTAAAATGCCGCTCATGATCTTTACAGTAGTGGATTTGCCTGCACCGTTAGGGCCGATATAACCAACCAGCTCGCCTTCGTCGATATTAAAGTTGATGTTGTTAAGGGCTTGTATTTCTTCGTTGACCCTGGAAAATAGATTGTTAAATATCCCGCTTTTACCTTCGGGGCGTTTGGTTATGGTAAAAGTTTTGGTGATGCCCTCCATGACAATTTGCTTCATAAGCGCCTCCTTGAAATATTAAAAAGTACTGGCTTTGATCGCTTTTGATGTTTTGGGGAAAAGCGATCGGTATTGAAAAATTCCACATTTTAATGGATAAATTTCCTTTGAACACCCTCTATACACTCTCTGAGCAATAGGAGCAGTATATTGAAATAGTACATAAAAATAAAGCGCGATAACCAATGCTCCATTGATATCGCTGAAACAAAAACAAGCATTGCTTCTTTTTTCTTCGTTTTTCATAAATTATCTTGACAAGTTGGCGTTTTTAATGTAATGTATAAATATAGTTTGTCGTTGAAATAACACTAATTTAGCAAATACACCCCCTCGCGGGCTAGCTTTGCTACTGTCAAAAAGCATATAAAATCCAATATAGAAGCGCCATAACGCAATAAGCGATTATGGCGCTTTATTTTTTGTGGAGCTACAAGCGCAAGCTCTCGTATTTGTGGTATACTTCTCAAAGCAAGGAGGCAATCCCAATGATACAATTGCGTGAACGCCTGCGCGAACTTTCGACCCTTACACTGCCTTTGTTGGTAGAACACACTTTTATTACGTTAATGGGCATGGTCAACACAGCCATGATCGCCTTTTTAGGGGGAGAAGCGCTAGCCGCCGCCGGACATATCAACAATGCTTCTCAAATACCCATAGCGCTTTTTGCCGCTATGACTACCGGTGGCACTATTGTGGTGGCTCAGGCTGTAGGCGCTCGTAATCTGACAAAAGCCGGTTTTGCCGGAGGGCAGGCAGTAGCTTTGGCGGCTGTTTTTTCCGTATTTTTATCCTTACTGTTAACTTTTACTCAAGGCCCTACGATCGGCTGGCTCTTTGGCGATTCGGATCCCGCAATGATAGAGGCCGGGTTTGTCTACTACGGTTACATCAATTGGTCTTTACCTTTTTTGGCTATAGCCCAAACCCTTTTTGGCGTCATGCGAGGGGCAGGGGATGTTAAAAATCCCATGAAGATCACCTTGTTTATGAATGGCGTTAATATCATTTTTAGCTATGTGCTAATTATGGGTTTATCGGTGCCTTTTATACCGGTAAACATTCCTTCACTTGGAATGCATGGTGCCGGTTTGGCTATTGCCATCGCCCGATTGGCAGGTATGATTTGTGCCATATGGGTTATCATGTCTAAAAAGAGCCCTATCCGCCTTAATAAGCTGATGTGGTACAAGCCAACCAAAAGTATCCAAAAGGATATTTTGACATTGGGTGTGCCGACGGGGATAGAAAACCTACTGTTTCAGATAGGGCGGCTGACCACTCAAATGATGATCATTGGGATGGGAACCGCAATAATGGCCGCCAATATAGTGGCGACCAATATGATGGGCTTTATTATGATCCCGGGCAATGCGCTGACCATCAGCTTGATGGTTATGGTAGGCCAACGCGTGGGTCGGCGGGATATTGATGATATATCCAAAACCGCTTTTTTTGCTTCCGGTGTGGCCGCGGTTTTTATGGGGCTTATGAGTTTGATTTTGCTGCCTATGAGCGGACTTTTAGGCGCTATGTTTAGCTTAGATGCTGAATCTACCGTGTATTTTAGGCAGTTGCTTATCGTATTATTGATTGTAGGCCCTTTTTTGTGGCCTTTGTCCTTTGTCATTCCTTCGGCCTTACGGGCTGTCAATGATGTGAAATTTACTATGGTAATATCTGTATCTACCATGTGGCTGTTTCGTATTGGCTTGGGATATTTCCTTGGGATTACTTTAGGCCTTGGCGTTGCGGGGGTTTGGTTGGGTATCTATGGTGACTGGGCAAGCCGGTCTATCTTGTTTTATATTCGTCTCCGTCGTAAAAAATGGATGAAAAAATTGGAGGGTGATGCGTTATAGTTAAGCTGGCAAAATATTTGAAACCTTATCGGTGGTTTTTAGCCCTAACCATTTTGCTGCTCCTTGTAGAGTCTATGGCAGTGCTGTATTTGCCTACCATCATGGCGGATATTGTAAATAACGGTATTATGCGCGGAGTGACGGAAGGTACCCCGCAAACCGCTTATATACTGCAGATGGGTCTGCTGATGCTGGCTGTAACCCTTGTTAGCGGGTTAGCCTCTGTGGGAGCGGGATATCTGTCGCCCCGTATTTCTGCCGGTATGGCCCGGGATCTGCGTCGGGACTTATTTAATAAAGTGGAATCATTTTCGCAAAAGGAGTTTGATTCTTTTTCCTCGGCATCTCTTATTACTCGTTGTACAAATGATGTTAATCAGGTTCAATCTTTGGCCAATGTAGCGGCGCGGATGTTGTTTTTTGCGCCGATTATGGGTATTGGCGGTATTATTATGGCTGCCAGCCGAGCGGTTTCTATGAGTTGGATCATTGCCTTGGCAGTAATCGTACTTATAGGGTTTGTAGTGGTGATCGTACCGATTGTTATGCCTCGTTTTCGCTTGATACAGGGCATGGTGGATAAGCTCAATAAGATTGCCAGAGAGACCTTGCATGGCTTGATGGTTATACGGGCCTTTGGCACCCAAGCCCATGAAAAAGCCCGTTTTGATCAAAGTAATCGAGATATTTTGGATATCAGCCTGTTTGTTGCCCGGGTAATGGCCATTGTCGCACCGGCTATGACATTTATATTAGGCGGGACTCAATTACTGGTAGTGTGGGTAGGCGCTCATCAAATAGCTGATTCCGGTTTGCAAATTGGGGATATGATGGCCTTTATGCAATATTCCATGTCGGTGATTTTTGCATTTATGATGATCTCTATGGTTATGGTCATGATACCCCGCGCGGCGGTATCAGCCGGGCGTATTGTAGAGGTGCTTGACAGTGTGCCTGCCATTACGGATCCGGAAGTCCCGGTTGCATTTGATCCTAAATTGCAGGGGGTTGTAAGTTTTAACGATGTTTGCTTCCGATATCCCGGAGCAGAGACGGATGCTTTATCTCATATAAGTTTTACCGCCCTGCCGGGCCAAACCACGGCGATCATTGGGCCAACCGGATCGGGCAAGTCTACTGTAGCCCAGTTGCTGCTACGTTTTTATGACACGACATCAGGCAATATTATAGTAGACGGCGCGGATATCCGCCAAGTAAAGCAGGCGGATTTACGGGAAAAAATAGGATACATCCCTCAAAAGGGCCAGTTGATATCCGGCACTGTGGCATCCAATATCCGGTACGGTCGTCCGGAGGCCACGGATGAGGAGATAACCACAGTGGCAACAGTGGCACAAGCCATGCCGTTTATAGAGGAAAAGCCGGAAGGGCTTGAGGCGGAAATCGGTCAAAGGGGCGGCAATGTCAGCGGCGGTCAGCGTCAACGACTGTCCATTGCCAGAGCCTTGGCAAAAAATCCGGAGATTTTGGTCTTCGACGACAGTTTTTCGGCTTTGGACTTTCAGACAGATGTAAAACTAAGGCGGGCTCTGCGGGAACATTCGGCGGATACGACGATCATCGTCATCGCCCAGCGGGTGGGGACGATTATGCAAGCGGAGCAGATTTTAGTTTTGGATGAAGGTAAAATTGTAGGGCAGGGGACTCACAAAGAACTGTTAAATGCTTGCCCTGCCTACTATGAAATTGCGTCTTCTCAGGGAAATATTGAACAATCGGTATAAATAAGTTTCGTACAATGAAAGGAAGGATGAATGTAAATGAAATTTTCTCAAATGCCTTATACCCGTCCGGAGTTTGAACAAACCAACGAAAAGCTAAAAGGGTTGCTTGAGCAGTTAAAAGATGCAAACAGTGCCAACGAGTGCTTTGCCGCTTATAAAGCATATGATGATTATTCCCGGCATATTGGATCCATGTTTAGTTTGGCACAAATCAGAAACAGCCTGGATACTCAGGACGAATTTTATGCTCAAGAGATAGACTATATAGACGAGGTCACCCCAAAGTTAGAGGCTGTCATCAAAGAATTTACCGCGGTGCTTTTGGAATCTCCTTTCCGAAAAGAGATGGAAGCCAAATGGGGCAGCCTGATGTTTGTGAATGCCGAAATAGAGCTGAAAACATTTAAACCCGAAATCATCCCCGATTTACAGGAAGAAAACAGGCTCTCTACAGAATATGATAAGCTGATCGCTTCTGCGCAAATTGATTTTGACGGTAAGACGCTTACCTTGGCTC
>Ga0123355_10002764_pt1 | contig 24894 bp, 22 predicted proteins | sample TergutEmb28metaG_3_FD_89872 | JGI IMG/M metagenome (GOLD analysis project Ga0123355, IMG submission 89872) | Embiratermes neotenicus P1 segment gut microbial communities from Petit-Saut dam, French Guiana - Emb289 P1 | ecosystem: Host-associated > Arthropoda: Insects > Digestive system > Gut ...
CCTCCAAGCTCATAACCATTTAACACAATATCGTAGGCTTTTGCACGCATCGCCTTTTTGTCATCGTCAAACATATGCGCATCCTCATCCATTGGGGAAGTGAATGGGTGATGTGCGGCAAAATAACGGTTATCTTCTTCGGAGTATTCCAACAGCGGGAATTCTGTTACCCAAAGGAATTCGTACACATCTGCGGGGATAGCACCTTTCCATTTGGCCGCGGCCAAGCGCACGTTACCAAGCGCGTCAAAAACAATGGAAGTTTTATCTGCACACACAAAGATAACGTCGCCTTTTGTGGCGTTAAAACGCGCGGCAATTGTGAGCAGTTGCTCATCTGTAAAAAATTTAGACAATGTAGATTTAATTGTGCCGTCTTCTTGCAAGATAATCCACGCCAAACCTTTTGCTTTGTGCGTACTCGCAAGTTCTACAAAGGCGTCTATTTGCTTGCGCGGCAAAGCGGCACAGCCTTCTGCATTAAAACCGCGCACACTGCCGCCGCTTTCTAATGCAGATTGGAATACCTGGAAGTCTACATCCTTAACAAGGTCGGAAATGTCTTTTAGTTCCATGCCAAAACGGGTGTCGGGCTTGTCGCTGCCAAAACGTGCCAATGCTTCTTTGTAAGTGAGGCGAGGGAAGGGGGATCGCATTTCTCTACCCATTACCTCTTTCATTATTTTGCACATAAGCCCCTCTACCATTGCCATAACATCGTCTTCTTCAGCAAAGGAAAGTTCCATATCTACTTGGGTAAATTCTGGCTGGCGGTCTGCCCTTAGGTCTTCGTCTCTAAAGCATTTAGCAATTTGATAATACTTATCAAACCCGGCAACCATAAGAATTTGTTTCATTTGTTGAGGGCTTTGCGGTAGGGCGTAAAACTGCCCGGGGTGCAAACGGCTAGGCACAAGATAGTCCCTTGCGCCTTCCGGTGAGCTGTTTATAAGAATGGGTGTCTCTATCTCGGTAAAGCCGTCTTGGTTTAGGTAGTCGCGTATAACTTGGGACACTTTGTGGCGCATGGTAAAAATACGCTGCACGTCCGGGCGGCGCATGTCTATATAGCGGTACTTTAGGCGCATGTCCAGTGCCACATCTTCGTCGGATACTTGGAATGGCGGTACTTCTGCCTCAGAGAGCACACGGATGTCGGTTACGTCTATTTCTATGGCGCCTGTGGGCATGTCCGGGTTAACATTTTCCGGCGTGCGGGCAATGACTGTGCCTGTTGCGGCAATAACAAATTCGCCACGGATAACTTCTTTTGCCAAGCGGTAGTGCTCTGCCGGTACACGAGATTCGTCTACAACCACTTGTACTAAGCCTGTTTTGTCGCGCACTACAAGGAAGATAAGCCCGCTTAAATAGCGGCGTTTATTTACCCAGCCCATGACGGTAACAGTTTCGCCAACTTGTGTAACTTGTCCGCAGTAATGTGTGCGTTTTAAACCTTTTAAACTTTCGCCCATAAAAATCACCCTTCTAGCCTTTCAAGTAATGCACTCAACGATTGGTAAGAGTTAAAATTCTCCGGAATAATTTCTTCCGGCGGAATGGAAATATCCATGCGTGCGTTAACCTCTGCAACCAGAGTTATAACGTCGAAGGAATCCAGCACTTTGCCGTCTATTAAAACGTCGTGGGTTAAGAAGTCTACATCGGGGTGCATTTCTTGCAGGATTTCTAATAGTTCGTTCATCGCAAGTTCTCCTTTAAGCTGTTTCTATCTATTTTGCCGCCGGGGGTTAGGGGCAGTTTTTCCAGTTGGGTTAAGCTATGCGGTACCATGTAGCGGGGCAAGTTTGTTTTTAGCCCGGCTTGCAGCATTTGTTTAGTGATTCCCTCTTTGGCCGTATAAAATAAATTTATGCGGCTTTTTTCTTGGTCGAAAGTAGCGCATACCATTTCTACGCCTTCTATTTCTCTTGCCGCTACTTCAATTTCTGCAAGTTCTATACGGTGGCCCATGTGTTTTATCTGGTGGTCTTTGCGGGAGATAAATTCTAAGAGGCCATTGCTGTTGATTCGGCCTAGGTCGCCTGTTTTGTAGATAATATCCGGGTAGGCGGAAAGCGGGTTTTGTACAAATACTTTGGCAGTAAGTTCAGGGTCTTTGTAGTAGCCAAAACTTAACTGGCTGCCGCGTATGCAAATCTCTCCGGGTTGGCCCTGCGGGGGGATGTTACCGCTTTCATCCAAAAGGCCAACATCACGGTTTGGGAATGGCTGCCCTATCGGTATGGCCTCGGTGGTATCGAAGTCGCGGGTTACATTGTAGAAGCAAGACATGCCCGTAGCCTCCGTCGGACCATAAAGGTGGACAAATTTTGCACCCGGCAAGGTTTTGCGCCACAGGTTTAAATGCTTTTGCGGGAACACTTCGCTGCCAAATGCAATGGTGGTTAAACTTGTAGGCACAGCCTTTTCCAAAACGCCAAGCCCTGCTACAAGAGAAAATGCCGATGCTACCCAGCAGACGGTATTTATTTTGTGCTGGTTTATATATTCCACCAATTTGATGGGGAACACAAAATTCCCGGCGGGGATTAAATAAGTCGTTGCGCCATATTTTAATGTTGGGAAAATTTCTTTTAAGCATGCGTCCAGATAAAGCGGGGATTGGTTGCCAAAAACGGTATTTTCGGTGACATTCAGTACTGGGCAGAGGCTTTCTACATAATCTATAACCGCCCGGTGATGTGCGACGACGCCTTTGGGTACGCCTGTAGAGCCGGATGTAAATACTACATATATAGGGTCGACATCGGTTGCTTGGTTTCTTATGTGGGTTAATGCTTCTTGATTTTGGCTAGCCGCAGAAATATCTTTGAAATTGCAAGCGGTAAAACCCAGTTCTTCGACCATTGCCTGCGTAGTATCATCGCAAATAACAAGGGGCGGGCTAACTTTGTCCAGTATCATGCGCAAACGCACGCGGGGCATGGCGGCATCTAAAGGCACGTAAAAATTGCCTGCCGCTACCACGCCAAAAAAAGCGGCTATCATTTCCGGCGATTTTTCCATAAAAACAGCTATGGGTTGTTTGTATATACCCTTTGCGGCCAAACTACTGCCTATGCTACGGGAAATGTTCTGCATCTCGCCAAAACTAAGGGCAGAATTTTCTCCAGTGAAGGCTATTTTGTTTGGGTTTGGGGTGTTATCCAAGTATTCCAATATATTTTTCATGCATGTTTTCCTATCTGTAGAGTTTTTTGCACAAGTAAGTCCAGCACGTCTATGTGGCCTTCTTCTGCAATAAGACTAAGTTCTGTACAGCCTAGAATCACGGGGAAAGAAAGTTGCGCTATAAGATTTTTCAAGCGGAGGCGGGGTTCCGTTAGGTTGGGGGCTGTTTTAACTGTGTATATTATATCCATTAACTCTGCCTGTTTATCTTCCGGCAGGGTGTGAATTTCTGTTTTGGGCAGAAGCATTAAGCCGGATTTTATTGTGCCGCTTGTTGCCAATAGCCAAACGTCTGAAAAGCCTTTGGCCAAAACATATTCCTTCACTACATCCAAAGCGTTTATAATGGGGATGTTAACCGCTTCGCTTATCTCATTATAAAAGTAATGGGCGGTGATGCATGTTATTACAATAAAATCTGCCCCTGCTTTTTCTAACGCAACAGCAGCGCTTATTAATGCCGGACGTGGGTCCGGATTTTTATTGTCCAAAATATAGGCCGTACGGTCGGGCACGGAAGTTTTGCTGTATAGGATAATATCTAAATAATCCTGCTCTTTAATGCAATTTTGTTTCTCTAGCAGTTTTGTATAAAAGTGCGCTGTAACCTGTGCGCCCATTCCGCCTATTAAACCTGCGGTTTTCATTATCTTACAATCTCCGGATAAAGGTCGGGGTCGAAATGGTAGTAATTGCGGGAGCCCAGTTCGTTTTGAATCCTGCGGGTAAATGCTTCCGCTTGGGTTTGAGTGAACATAAAGCGGTTAATGTTTGCACGTACAGGCGTGGCGTCAAAATGGTGCCAGCCCATTTCGTCCGGGTTAATAAGGTTCCACATGTGGCGGTTTTGCCTCGGCTGAACATCCGCACGTTGTATGCGCATGTTGGGTATGCCCGCAAGGGTTAACATAATCTCGGATAGTGAGTAAAACACAAAGCAGTTGCCCCGCCTATGCGTTAGTGCTTGGTGGGCGCTTTCGTAAATGTTCCGGTGTTCGAAAGCGGCGGCATAACCTACGTTATTGCCTATCCAGTTGAAGATAGCACGTGCTTGCTCTACTTGGGTCATGCCTTCGCGTAGGATGGTATCCAGTATGGCCCCCGCGCGTTCGCGTACATCTTCTGGGTCTACCCCTACAATGGTTACTTCCGCTGTTTGCTCTGTGTATAGACCCCATGCATCTACGGCGCGGTAGGTTACTTGGTACACGCCAAGTGTCCTTACATCTACTTCGGAAGAATCGACAGTAAAGTCGATACTGCGGCCAAATGCATCTTCTGCGCTAACTCCGCGGCGGAACATAGCGGCGGAATCTATTAATATATATAGGTTTGTTACACCGTAGATTGTTGGTGGTATGGTGTTGGGCTCAATGGTTAGGGTTGGGAAAATGCTTGCGACGTTACCGTAGCGGTCTGTCAGTACAATTTCCACGGTTTGTTCGCCGGGCTGGAAGAAGTCCGGCTCGTATGCAAATGCAACACTTACAGGTGGGGAGTGGTCGAAGATATCGGCGGCAAATGCGTACGCCGTAGGGAATGTGCCCATTGAAATGGTAGTGTTTACAGGGGTTGCCGTGGGAGCGGCCGTATCGGTTACCATTAAAGAAAAATGCACCGCTGTGTTGTTAAAAATAATTTCTGCCGGAAATGCACCTGTAGTATCCGCAATATCGTCAGGTAAATTTGCGCCAAATGTGTAAAACGTATCTTGGGGGATTGCCCCTGTTAAAGAAGAAAACATGTGTTGCACAAATAAATGTGGAACATGTGTTGCCGGAGTGCCTACTTCGACTTCCAAAACATCCGGCGGGGATAATATGTAAACGGTTGCAGTTGTGCGAATACTACGCCACCCCAAGCGAAAGCGCAAAGGCATAGAAACAGTGCGTTCGCCTTCCCCCGTTAATTCGTCGGCAGTTACGGTAATGCCTTCCGGGTTTTCAAAGAGGGCTAAAAAATCAGAAGGATTAACGTCTTGCCCTTCAAGAATTGCAACATTGTTGTACGCAACAAAAAAAGCAGGGCGTGATAGAAATATAAATAACCCTACAGCTATTCCTGTCAGCACCACTGCTACTATTGATGAAATTATTAATATTTTCTTTTTCATATAAACGCTCGTTTCTAGGACTTATTCTTAGAAACGATAGTAGCCCACACGGCGGGGACTGTCAAGGTTAGCTACTATTGCGCCCGTTAGATAATATCTCTTTTGAAAGTTTTTTAGTGCCTTGAGGCGATAGTAAGTTTGCCATAAAAAACACGCTTTCTGCATTTTCATGCCCGTGGCGGAAAATCAGGTTGAAGTCTTTTTCTTTAGGGGAGTTTAGCGTTGTGGGGTAGCGGCTAACAAAATCTGTTTCTTTCTCCGTAAGGCTTTTCTTCGTAAGGTGGCGGATTTTATCCTCAGGTATGCCTAAAAGGGTGGCAAATTGTCCCGCAGTATAGCCTATTTTATAATATAACCCAAGCCCTTTCATTATTATTGAAGAAAGCACTTCCCTAGTTCGCAAAACGTCTACTTGATTTTGGGAAATTTCTAACAAGCGGCGCAAATTTGAAATGGAAACGCGCCCCTGTCTGCGTTTATAGTTCATGGGCGCAGAGGCATTGGATACCAGCAAAAAGTCAACCTCTTTGTCCAAACCTCTGCCGGTTTTGTGCAAGGGGTCAAGCCCTAAGTTATCGTATACGCCACCATCCCACAGGGTGTATTTTGCTGCGGGGGTAACGGGAATTTCTGCCCCTATCTTGTTTTTTGTCCACGCAAATGGGTTGGTTTTAAGAACATAGGGGCCAATTAATACAGGGAAAGCCGCAGATGCAGCGACTACATGAGAAATAGGGATGTTAGGATTGCGCACATAGCCCACTTTGGAGTCGCCCATGTAGTCCCGCCTTATGCGGAAATTGTTGCCTGTTTCAAATGTGGTGCAGTTAATTTCCCAAAAGGGGAAGGTAGGGATGTCTTGCAGATTACCTTTTATACCCCATTTATCTTCCAGCATTTTTGCCAGTAGGTTTACCCTGTGCCGCCAATGCATGGGGGAGAAGGGCAACCGTAAAAGTGCGCTGCGCTGTATGTTTTCTCGAAGAATTGTATTCTTTATTGCGGGAAGTGTTTTGGTTAAAAAAGTTTCTTCCGAAGGCCACCTATTATTGTTTTCGGCAAGCAAAAGGCCTATTGCCATGCTTGCGCCCGACACGGTAGAGAGGTAGCTTATTTGTTTAAATAAACCTGCTCGGGCAAGGTAGTCCAGCACCCCAAGGTGGAAAATTGCGGCTCTTATCCCTCCACCGGAGAGGGCAAGGCCGATGCGTTTGTTGGTTAAATCCATATACGCCTCATACTTGTTTTTTGCATTATATGTATGAATGGTTGTTTTTGCGGCAAGGATTTAGGCAACTTAAGAGTGCAGGGCTACGCTCGTCGCCGCCACAGGCGACGGAGTTTGAGGGCTTTGCCCTCATTAAATTGAAAGGGCGATATTTGATGGCGAGGTTAAAAAAAGAGTTGAAAATTATTGGAGTTTCCCTTGGGGTGGGTATCCTTTTTGCGGTGGCTGTAGCGGCTTATAGTTTTGTTTACGCCCATGCCACCCAGCGTGACATTGCAGAAAATGTGATACGCTTCCACGTTAGGGCAAACAGTGACAGCAAAATGGACCAAGAACTGAAAGAGGTTGTGCGCACACAAGTGCTTGCAGAGTTTGAAAGCGTACTTTCGGCAGGCGCATCCGTGGCAGAAATGCGAACCACTTTGCAGGACAAGCTCCCGGCTATAGAGGCATATGCGAGGGATGTTGTTGTCCGTGCGAAGGGATATAATTATCCCGTTAGAGTAGAAATGGGCAGTATGTTTTTCCCGACGCAATTTTACGGTAGTCTTTCGTTCCCGCCTGGGGAATATGAGGCTGTGCAAATTATTATTGGTGAGGGGCAAGGCAGTAATTGGTGGTGCCTGATGTTCCCTCCGCTATGTTTTGTAGATATGACTGGCACGGATGAAGGCCGGGAACAGCTGCAAGATACCGTTACCGAAGAAGGGTTTATGCTGTTGACTCATGCCGAAGAGCAGAACATGGGACTAACAGTACGGTTTAGAGTAGTGGAATGGTGGCAAAGCCGCGGTGGGCGCATTGCATCGGAGCAGAATATCGCAAATAATCGCTAAATGGGCTTGAAATCCAGTTAAGCTGGGATGATGATAAGCATGCGGCGGCGGCGGCCGTGCCAAAGCAAAGCCCGTGCCAAGGCGGGCTGGAGCACCTTTGACCAAAAAAACAAAATGGTAAAATTTATTGACTAATAAATTTTTTGTTGCACTTGGAGCGTTTGTGGCTTATACTAACGTTTGCCACAAGCAATGCCCAAGTGGCGGAATAGGTAGACGCCCGGGACTTAAAATCCCGTGTGGGATAACCACGTGCCGGTTCGAGTCCGGCCTTGGGCATAGGTTATAATTGTTGAAAATACTGGCTTTCGCGCAACTTTGGAAGTCAGTATTTTTTTGTTTCAAACTGCATTTTGGTAAGAAAAACGCTCATTTCTACCGTTTTTCTACCAAAAGTTCTACCAAGCCTATAATTACACCGCATGCAAGCATATTGTTTGCACAAGATTAAAGCGTTAACTGCCTATCACCATAACCAGACTTATACCCATGTATTATCGCCTTCATATCATACAAAAGCCCCAAGCGTTCGCACTCCGCCGTAAACACATCCCACAACTTCTTATAGTTCGGCGATGGAATATTATAACGCAGTCCGTACCTCTTCACATACTTCTCCCTAACGCCTGCAAAATGTTCATCCAAATAATCATAATAATACTCTCGGTTGCCACTGCGTAGCGTCATGCCCATATAAGTGTACACAAACTTCGCCCCCGCTTCCTTTGCCATACGAAGGACTTCACGCATATTCTCTTCATTATCATTTATATACGGCAATATAGGTATCATCAGCAAGCCGCAATATATGCTATTATCGGCAAGTGTGCGCAATGCTTTAAATCTCTCGGAAGTTGGCTCCACGCCCGGTTCCAATAGCCTACACAAATTATCGTCCGCCGTTGTAATAGACATGTTTACTATCACCGGAGAATGTTTCTTAATATCGCACAACACATCAACATCCCGTGCAACCAACGGCGATTTTGTACATAGCGACGCCCCAAAACCAAACGCATTTATCAACTCTAATGCATTGCGTGTCAATTTCAATTCTTCTTCCAGCGGATTATAAGGGTCGCTCATAGAGCCAGACGCTACAACCCCTGTTTTCACCTTGCGCCGTAAATCGTCGCGGATTATTTGTAGTGCATTCTCCTTAACTTTCACCGTGTCAAAGTCTGTATTCTGGTAGCAAGTGCTGCGGCTGTCGCAATATATGCAACCGTGCGGGCACCCTCGGTAAATATTCATATTGTAATCAAGCCCAAACCATGAGTCTGGGCTTTTTGTTTTGTAAACTATTGATTTTGCGGGGATGGTTTCTGTCACTTGTTTTTCCGCTCCTTCAAAACATTAATGCACTGCGTTAAAGGCTTTTGCACTGGTGGGGATATGTTTTTTGGCAAGCTGTTTATACTAAACCACTGTAAGTTCATAGTCTCGTTGGTTTCGACAATAATTTCGCCTGAGAAATCTTCGCATAAGTATACAATATCGTTAATGGCCACCATATCGCCGTTTGGGTAGGTATAGAAAAGCTCTTTGCCGGAGAATACGCCTAGCAGCTCCAATGTGTTAGCTGTAAGGCCGGTTTCTTCTAGCAGTTCGCGTTTTGCAGTGTCTTCTATAGCTTCGCCAAGTTCTACACACCCGCCAGGGTAACCCCAGTGGCCATTATCTCTGCGGCGTTGTAAAAGTAATTTGCCGTTTTTGTATACAATTACACTGGCACCTATAATCATCAGCCGCTCGTGGCCTATATAACTTCGCATGGTTTTAATATAGTCCGTCATAATACGTTTTCCTCCAGCCATTTTGCTATGCCGTCGTTGTCGTTGGTATCGCACATGTGGTGGGTGGCTACTTTTATTTCTTTGCGTGCGTTGCCCATTGCTACGCCAAGTCCCATAGCATGAAGCAAATCTGTATCGTTTAGGTCGTCCCCAAAGGCTACAACTTCCGCAGGTTTAATACCCCAGCGTGCAGCAAGTGCGGTGGCCGCCTTGGCCTTGGTAGCATCTTTGTGCATTATCATAGCTAGGCCTTCTATGGAAATTACCATATACAAATTTTGCGGTAGAATTTCCGCTATAAAGTTTATGTCCGCTGCAGTAAGGTCGAAGGTGTAGATTTTTTCGGCGTCTTTTTCGTGTTTGGTAAAGTCCGTTATTTGCCAATTTTCTACAACATCATCCCATTCGTCGGGCACTGTAAAGTTTGTGTGATGCATTCCGGCGGCCTCGGACGCTATCTTTAGCCCGCGCTTTTGGCAAGCCAAAAGAAATGGGCGTGCGACCAAGCAGGGGATAACACTATTGTACACAACACTGTCACCTACTTTTGCTACAGCACCGTTCATAGTAATTTTGCCGTCGAAGAGTTCCGATGGTGCAACCATCTCTGCACTACTGCCGCGTCCGGTTGCGTAAACGGTTTTGATTCCTGCGGCTCGACAGCGGCGCAAAGTATCTATTGTCCGTTCGGAAATAGTTCTATCTTTCCTAAGCAGCGTACCGTCAAGGTCGGTTACAATCATTTTTATATTCAAAGCGTCTCTATCCTTTCCATAAGCTCGTCGAACCATTCTCCTGCTAACGGAATCCGTTTTGCAATGTCACTTAACGAGCTAATTTGCGCAAAAAATTCAAGTCGTTCTTTTTCCGCACAGGGAATGTGTGCGGATATATGCACCATGTGCCAATCGGCATAGGCGGGGGTGTGAATTAATCGTAAAAGGTCAACCAATGGCTCTAATACATAGCGGTTGTAATAAGCATATGATTCGAGATATAAGCCACGACGCACGTACTTTTCTGCACGTAGATACTGGGTTCGGCGGTATTTTGCATCTTCTAAGCGGTTGGCGTTCCATTCCGCAAACTGAGATAAGTCAATCGGCTTGTACTTAATTACACCAGCCTTATCGAATATAATTTTTGCTGTTTCGATAGGGGCGTTTTCTTGGTAAGAATATTCATTGCTAGGGCGGCTGTGTAGTTGCCAGCAGAAATCGATAGATAAATATTCGCTTGTTCTTCAAACTCATCCTCAAAATCCACCCAAAAATCAATATCGCTGTATTCGTCCACGGCATTGGTTGCATCTGCGCCTTCTAGCCATATAACTCACTCCAAATTTTTTTTCAACTCAAATCAACTATAGTGTATAATATCATACAAAATATCTATTTTAGGAGATGATTTTAAATGCAACAAGAGCATCCAACCTTAGGTAAGTTGCTTTTACATGGCAAGGCCTCAGTTGCACGTTTGGTGCGGCGCGTTATCCTATTCATGATACCCGCAATGGGCTTGGCAATTGTAGGTATTATAGGGCTTATAGACCCCTATCTTATGGCTATGGAAGATGAACTGTGGGTAGCACCCGTTGTTTTGGGTGCGGCAGCCCTGTATGTCATTTTAATGGTTTTCTTTGTAAAACCTTACGAAGTAGCTGTGTACGAGAACGGTTTTGCATGGAAACGCCGTGGCAATAAAATCAACGAACTAAGGCATGACGAATTTTTAACAAACGACATTATACAAACGACTACTTACGGCTTTATACCCGTTTCTAAAGCAAGGAACTTCAGCATAGCCGGCGTAAGCGGGACTAATATTGACCTTAGGAAGGTAAACCTGAACTTTACCCGCACTAACACCGCCAACTTCCATGCCTTTGCAGACCTATTGCGGGAGCAGCAAGTTAACTACGTAGCACAGAAGTTGACTGCGGAAACTGTATTCAATACAACAATGGTATTTGCTAGTGATTTAATTTTGGAAAACGGCAAGTTTATCCACCGCAAGGGGCATAAGAAAGAAAAATTTGCTTTCCTTAAAGATGTTAAGACGGCAGATGTATTTTGGCCTGGTAATGGCAACTGTACAATCCAATTAAGCGGCCCCCGTAACGAATTTGGCAAAGCAGAGACTTTGCTTGAATATACAGGTTCGTCCGAGTCGGTTTACAACACCGATTTTGTGCAAGTGGTTGTAGAAATTGCAAATACAACTGCCTAAAAAAATGCCTGCAAGCGTATAGCCCATGCGGGTTGGTAAGGTTTTCACCAAAAAAACAAAAACAAGACTTAGTATCATTAAAAACGGCCTGCTGGTCGTTTTTTTTGCTTGTCATATCTTGCATATTCATATATATTTCTAAGACATTGTCTAGGGGATGGAGCTGGGGGCATGAGCTATATCAACCTTAACCGAATAGAATTTGTTGTAACCCACGCTTGCAGTGGACGTTGCAAGCATTGCGCATGCGGCGAATTGTCTGACAAGGGCAAAGGTATAAATGCAGATATGGCCGTCTCCTCTGTTAAACAGCTTACGGAGCGGTTTAAAATAAAATCCCTAATGACTTTTGGCGGCGAGCCTCTGCTGTTTGCCGATTCGGTATGCAAAATCCACGCCACGGCTCGAGATTGCGGCATACCCAAAAGGCAGCTTATTACAAACGGCTTTTTTTCCAAAGATGAGCAAAAAATAAACGACGCAGCAAAAGCCCTTTGCGATTCCGGTGTAAACGATATTATGCTGTCTGTAGATGCGTTTCATCAGGAATATATACCGCTTGTGCCGGTGGTGCAGTTTGCAGACGCACTTTTGGCGCAAAAATTCACCGGCTTACGAGTGCACCCGGCTTGGGTGGTTGATGAAAATAACACTAATGCCTACAACGCAAAAACAAAGCGATTGCTAAAAATATTCACAGACAAAGGCATCCCGCAATCTAGCGGAAATAATATTTTCCCGTCCGGCAATGCGGCCAAATATCTTTCGGAATTTTATCCGCTGCCGGGCAAAGCGGATTTGTCTGTGCCATGTGGTGCGGCACCCTATTCTTCACGCCCGGATGAAGTGGACTGCATAAGCATAAACCCGGACGGCGGAGTTAGCGCCTGTACAGAAATAGGGAACATATACCGCGACAATATTTTAGATATTATCGACAATTACGACCCGTACAAAGACCCTGTGTTAAAGGCGGTTTTGGACGGCGGCGTGCCGGAACTACTAAATTACGCTAAATCGCTGGGCATTGATGTAGATATAAACGACCGATATTCTGCATGCGGTGTGTGCCGCAAAGTTAGAGAAACTATAAAGGGATGGATAACATGATACTCTCAGGCAAAAAAATACACGAAAAACTAGGCAAAGAAATAGTAATAGAGCCTTTCTGCGAAAAAAATCTAAACCCAAACAGCTACAACCTAACCTTACACAACGAGCTTTTAGTATACGAAAACCACGTCTTAGATATGAAAGCCGAAAACAAAGCTGTCAGTGTCATTATCCCGGAAGATGGGTTGTTGCTTGAGCCGGGCAAGCTATATCTTGGACGCACAGCAGAATATACCGAAACCGACAAATACGTACCCATGTTAGAAGGGCGCAGCAGTGTTGGCCGCCTTGGGCTTAGCATTCATGTTTGCGCCGGGTTTGGCGATGTTGGTTTTAAAGGGTATTGGACGCTGGAATTCCACTGTGTGCAACCTATTCGTATTTATGCCGGAGTGGGCATTTGCCAAATTTATTACCACAGCATAGATGGTGAATATTCCCCCTATGTTTCCGGCAAGTATCAAAATAACCAAGGTGTACAAGCAAGTTTAATGTATAGAGACTTTGAATAAGGATGATTGATATGACACTTCCAAAAACCTACGACAAATCCCGCGAGAGCGAAATCTTTGCCCGCTGGATGGATAACCGATATTTTAAAGCCACCCCACACTCTGGCAAAACACCCTACACAATAATGATGCCCCCGCCAAACATCACAAGCCAGCTACATGCAGGGCACGCACTAAACAACACGATACAAGATATTTTAATCCGTTTCAAACGCATGCAAGGCTACGAGGCCATGTGGATGCCCGGCACAGACCATGCGGCAATTGCAACAGAAGTTGTTGTAGTTAACGCCTTGGCAAAAGAGGGCATAACAAAAGAATCCCTGGGGCGTGAAAAATTCTTGGAGAAAATGTGGCAGTGGTACGACCAATATGGCGGCACCATTGTGCGCCAGCTTAAAATGCTGGGCTGCTCTGCGGACTGGGAGCGATTGCGTTTTACAATGGATGAAGGGCTTTCCAAAGCCGTTTTAGAAGTTTTTGTGCGCCTGTATAAAAGCGGCAAAATCTACAAAGGCGAGCGGCTTGTAAACTGGTGCGTAAAATGCGGCACCAGCATTTCTGATGCAGAAGTAGAACATGACGATAAAGAAGGCGGGATGTATCACTTTAAATACCCAATAGAAGGTACAAGCGATTTCATAACTTTCGCCACCACCCGCCCGGAAACTATGCTGGGCGATACCGCAATTGCCGTAAATCCAGAAGATGACCGCTACAGCGCACTTGTAGGCAAATTTGCCGTAGTGCCGTTTGTAAACCGCAAAATTCCAATTATCGCAGACTCATATGTAGATAAAGAATACGGCACAGGCGTTGTAAAAATAACGCCCGCCCACGACCCTAACGACTTTGAAGTAGGCGAGCGTCACAACCTGCCCCGCATTAATGTAATGAACGACGACGGCACAATAAACAAAAACGGCGCACACTTTGAAGGTTTAACCAAAGAAGAAACCCGTATAAAAATAACGGAAGAAATGAAAACGCTGGGGCTGTATATCAAGACAGAACCTATGACCCACGCCGTAGGCGAGCACGACCGCTGCCATACCACAATAGAACCCCTGCTAAAACTGCAATGGTTTGTAAAAATGGACGAACTTGCAAAGCCTGCATTGGAGGCATATACAAGCGGCAACTTAAAATTCAACCGCGAGCGCTTTGGCAAGATATATAAACATTGGCTGGACAATATCCGCGACTGGTGTATCTCTCGCCAATTATGGTGGGGGCATAGAATCCCAGCGTGGTACGATGCGGAGGATAATTTCTATGTGGCAACCACAGAGGAAGAAGCCGAAGCGCAATTTGCCACTTTCCTAAACGGTATTACAGACGAAACCCGCAAAAAGCAGCTTGCAGAAAAAGGCCTGCGCCAAGACGAAGACGTTTTAGACACATGGTTTTCTTCCGCGTTGTGGCCGTTTTCTACACTGGGCTGGCCGGAAAAAACGCCGGAATTGGAATACTTCTACCCCGGCAATGTGCTTGTAACTGCCCGCGAGATTATTTTCACATGGGTTATACGCATGATGTTTATGGGTATAGAGTATATGGGTGCACCGCCGTTTAGCGATGTTATTATCCACGGCATTATGCTGGACGACCAAGGGCGCAAAATGTCCAAATCGCTAGGCAACGGTATTGACCCTGTGCAAATTATTGACGAATATGGTGCAGATACGTTGCGGCTTATGTTAATAAGCGGCAACGCCATAGATTCCGACACGCGCTTTTTCTACGACAGGTTGGAGCCTACCCGTAACTTCCTTAACAAAATGTGGAACGCAACACGTTTTGTGCTTATGAATTTGGATGATGGCGATGGAACTCCGCCCTGCGGCGGCGAAACGCCATGCAATTTGGGAATGGCTTGGAAACAAGCAGGCTCGCCCAAAGTAGGATTAGCTTGCGGTTGCGCACTCCAAGCCGAGGACAAATGGATTCTATCCCGCTTGAACCAACTGATAAAAGAAGTAACCGAAAAACTGGACGAGCACGAGCTTGGTCTTGCAACACAAAAAATTGTAGACTTTGTTTGGGATGAATTCTGCGACTGGTATGTGGAAATGGTTAAACCGCGCCTGTACGGTGGCAAAGATGGCGATACAGCGGCCCGCGCAAGTCGAGCGGCAGCACAATCCACTTTACGGCATGTGCTCATAACCGCAGTTAAGTTATTGCACCCTGTTACGCCGTTTGTAACAGAAGACTTGTTCCTTGCGCTGCAAAATGACGAAAGCACTATCATGTTATCCGAATGGCCTAAATATGACCCTGCGCTGGAAAATGGGGCAGCAGAAAAAGATATAGAACGCATAAAAGAGACGGTACGCGCTATACGTGCTGTTAGGGCAGAAAAGCAAGTACCGCCTTCGCAAAAAATAGCGGTGGTTGTTGTGCCGATGGATGAAAACGTAAAAGATGTTTTTGCGGCAGGTAGTAAATTCCTAGGAGCACTGTCCGGTGCGGCAAGTGTAGAAATTGCAGAAACAGCACCGGAAGGGGCGGTTTCAATTGTAGTAAGTGGCGCAACTGTATATTTGCCAATGGCACAGCTTGTGGATACAGAAAAAGAAAAAGCCCGCCTTTCTAAAGAAAAGGCAAGACTGGAACAAGAGATAGCGCGCATAGACGGTAAGCTAAGCAACGAGGGTTTTGTGTCAAAAGCCCCCGAAAAGTTAATTGCCGCCGAGCGTGAGAAAAAAGAAAACTTTGCCGCCATGTTAAGCAAAGTAGAGGAAGAAATAAGCTCATATTAAGGTAACACAACAGACGCAATGATGTCCGCCAACGGATACATTGCGTTTTTTGCTTCATTCCAATGGGGCTCTGCCGGAGCAAACCCCAAGCCCCGCCATTCCGGCGGGAATAAATCCCGCCTGCATTTCCTCGCTACGCTCCGGACGCACACAGCCCTGTGTGCTTTAGGGAAGCAAAACAGATGTAATTATATCTGCTAAAGGATACATTGCGTTTTTTGCTTCCCTTTGTGTATTGTGCTGGTTGCCTACTTCCACAAGGGTGCTAAGTGGCACCATATGCAGGCTGTAGCGGAACGCACGGAGGTAAACCCTTCTTGCAAGGCCGGGGTACATTTGGTTTGCCGCAAGCTGCATTCTAAAGCTAAAGTTTAGGTTTTCGCGTTGATAAGGATTTGGCAGGCGCTCTATGTCTACCGCCTGTCCATTGATATTTTGGCGGCTTAGGCCGTTAAAAAACATAAGCTGGGCGGTGGGTATGCCATCTATATAGCGGGTAAATGCAGGGGAATGTGCGCCAACACCATCTCTGTGCAAATCTATCACCACTTGAATAGATGGGTTCTCTTGCAAGATGCGGCGTATTGCAGGCTCCATCCGTTCGTACGAGCCTTGGATTCTTGGGATGCCGTCCACAATATCAAATCGCCCGGTATGATGTAGAACTTCCAGCCCATGGCGTTCGGATAAAATTTGTGCTAAGTAACGTCCTGTGCCCATAATGCCCGTCATTGCGTCCAGCGGGTCGCTATCTGTAAACATTTCTGTGGAGTGCGTGTGGAAAATAAGAACAGTGGGACCATCTACATTTGTATCAATAGTTAGGTCTGCATCTAAAAAAGAGTGGACATCTATGTCGGTGGGGAGTAGAATCGTTTCCGGGTCTACTAAAAAAATTCTGTTGGTGAGGTAGGAGAAATCCAACAGGTTTTGTATGTAGTTTGTTTGCGGAGGCGTGAACACCCGAGGCTCGGGCGGTGCCGCAATTTCTGCCGGCGGGGTGAATATAACGTCGGATAGCCCTGCAACCGGAACGGTTTCGCCAAGGGTTATAGGTTCGCCAAAAATAAATATTTGTATAGGCTGTGCGCGTAATCTGCTGCTTGCCCACATAAATAAAAGTGCTATGCACAATAACATTAACCCAAGTATTAAGCGCTGTTTAAATATCGCCACGGTTTCCCCCTCTACATAAAGGTTCTTTTAAATATATGCACCCGGGAGGTAATAAAATGTTAGACAATTTTTTGTTTAGCTTAAATGTTGTAGTGCCGGTTTTTTTGGTAATGGCAGTGGGGTATATATTAAAAAAAACGGGCGTAGTTAGCCCGGAATTTTTAAAAAGCGGTAATAAAATTGTGTATTATATTGGTTTGCCGGTTCTGTTGTTCCGTGGTGTATACACTACAGACATTGGCGATTTTATAGATTTTAGATTTGTGGCCTTTGCGCTTATTAGCACAACGGCTTCTTTTTTTGTAATTTGGGGCGTGTCGGCTTTGTTTTTAAAAGAAAAAACTGTGCTTGCCTCGTTTGCGCAAGGGTCGTATAGGGGTAGCTTTGCGCTGTTGGGTATTCCGCTTATATTAAATATTGCTGGAGATGCAGGCATGGCAAGGGCAGCACTGATTGTCGTTTTTGTTGTGCCGTTTTTTAACGTGTATTCGATAATGGCACTTGCCCCCTGTGCAGAAGGACGGGTTGGGGTTAAGACAATTTTTTTAGAGGTGATAAAAAACCCTTCTAACATAATGATAGCGGTGGGTATTGTATTGTCGGTTATTGGTTGGCGTTTGCCAGAAATGGTAAGCGGTGCGGTGAATACTACTGCCAATATGGCGACACCTTTGGCTTTGTTATGCCTTGGCGGAGGGATGACGTTTAAAGGGTTTGACAAGAAGTTTAAGTATGCGGTTATTGGTAGCTTGATAAAAGTAATAGTTATGCCGGTGCTGTTTGTAACGGCGGCAATTGCTTTGGGTTTTAGAGATTATGACCTGGCTGTAATTTTAATGCTGGGCGGTATCCCTTCTGCGGTAGTAGGTTACGCAATGGCTGTGCAAATGGGCGGGGATGAATATGTTGCTGGTACTATTATTGTAATTTCGACGCTGATGTCGGCGGGGACTTTGACTGTGTTTATTTATGTGCTTAGGATGATGGGGATGTTGGCGATATAAGGAGGAATTCGGATGTTTGAATCTATAGTAAATTTGGTTATTGAAAATGTAGGAGAAGTAGCAGGCGCTGTGGCTATTTTGGGGGGCTTAATTCCTCTATTAAGGGGCTGGTTTCTTAATGTTAAAAGGGCGGAACTGGCTGATAAGTATGGTGTGCCCTTTGGAATGATCAAGAGTGGCGCCATTGTGTCTGGTATGTTTTGGGTTATGTTAAGAGATACAATTATTACAGCATTAATCTTGTTAGTTTTACCCATGTTTTCGCTTGTTGTTACAGGCCATGTTGCGTCTACGATGTTAGGTCTATCGATATATCTGTCTATTCTTTTTTGTATGTTTGCTGGTGGTGCGCTCTTGCTAATGTGGCATTCTGTGAAGAAAATTTCTCCTAAGTTTAAGCAATGGACAGCTCGTATAAATCCCGATAAAGCAAGGTGTGGACGCAATATATTTGTGGTGCTTATAGTTTTGTTGGGAATTGCTCTTGTTTTTCCTTTGAAGTATGGTTGTATGATAATATTAAACGTAACTGCAGCAACTATAATTATCCTGCCTTTAGTCGCATATCTTATATCCTCAATATCAATTACGGTGGCAAATGAGAAAACCCAAAAGGTTATTCTGTGTGACGTGGCGGAGGAAGGTGGTAGTAGTAAAACCTATGCACTTATTGGCCGCCATACAGAAAAAGCGTGGATTCTTGTGCCGCTTACACCGAACAGCGGAAGAGAGTGGGAATACTCATATAAGGAAGGCGAATTTCAGATTCTGCAAATAAAAGAAGAGTATCAATTGTCAACTATTGATGAAAAAAGTATAAAAAAGAAGGAGCTATAAAAACGCCATAAAAACCTGATTGGCTAAATCTAACCCTTGGGCTGTTAAACGCACACTGCCATCACTGTGCGCTAACAGCCCTTTTTCTATTTGGTGGGCAACAATGCTGTGGTACTGTTGCGGTATATCTTTTGCCGGTATACCTTCTAACATTCGTAAGCCCAGTATCATAGTTTCTGCTGCATGGCCTTCCGCGGTAAGAATGTCTGTGTCTTGTGCTGTGTTTGTGCCGTTAATATATTCTGCCATATCTTCCGTATTCGTCCATCGCATTTTTCCGTCGAAGGAGGATGCGCCCAGCCCAAAACCTCTGTAAGGCACACGTTTCCAGCAGTTTATATTGTGCTTGCACTCGCGGCCGGGTTTGGCGAAGTTAGAAATTTCATAGTGGTTATATCCGGCAGTAGTTAGCTTTTCGCGCGCGGCGTGGTACATCGCACGGTTGGTTTCGTCGTCGGGCAGGGTGAGAATGTCATTCATTAAGTTATCAAACAACGGCGTATGTTCTGCCGGGGTTAGGCTGTAGCATGATATATGCTCTGGGTTTAGTTTGATTATTTCGTCCAATGTCTCGTGCCAATTTTGCAATGTTTGCCCGGGTAGCCCAAACATTAAATCTACATTTATATTGTTAAAGCCTACTTTTCTTGCGGCTTGGTAATTCTCTAAAAAATCATTTAAAGTGTGAATGCGCCCTATTGCATTTAACAAACGTGCTTGTGTGGTTTGTAGCCCCATACTAAGCCGGTTGACGCCGGCTTGCTTTAGTTCTTGTAAATAGCCTTGGGTTAATGTGCCTGGGTTAGATTCAACGGTGATTTCAATATTGGGTATAGAGGTTTTCGCCTTGATAGCTTGCAGAATTTTGCATAATAAAAAGGGAGGCAACGCTGTGGGCGTGCCGCCGCCGATAAATATAGTGTCAATGTTTGGCACATTTACACTTTCTATTTCTTGCAAAAGTGCGGTTACATATTCTTCTTGTTTGTCTGTGCATTCAAGCGAGAGAAAATCGCAATAATCGCATTTTTGTAGGCAGAATGGTATGTGGATGTATATGCCGTTATTCATTGTCGTCTCCATTTGGTTGCCATCCGGTGGTGTTTGCTATTGTTTGAGTGAGGTCGATAATGCCGTATAGACCGTTGTATTTGGCAAAGGCTGTGCCATTACCAATATCAAAAAGGTGGTCGAACAGGAAGGGCATAATAGTGTTGCCTGTATCGTTAATTAAGCCGTGTTGGCCGCTGTAGATAGCGGCTATCCAAAGGCTATAAAAGGTTTCGCCAAAATGATAAATATCATCAAATGAAAATGGCACTAAAGTATTCCCGTATCTGTCCAGCAATCCTGCATTATCCTCAAGCACAGCAACTATGCGGTTTTCATCGAATTGTCTTATGTAGTCAAAAACAAAAGGAATTGATACATCACCATTGCGGTCAATTGTACCCCACATACCATTTAGGCGCACAGCAACGGAGTTGAATTGGGCGTTCCATAAGCCACCCCACCATTCGGGATGCAATCCCCCGTCAAAAATAAAGTCAGTTACAAATTCCCCATTGAACATAACTGCAAACGTGCCGAGGAAAGCGTCACTGTCTAAACTCCACTCTTGTAATTCTGCGCCTTCAAAATATCGCGAGTTATTCCAATAGCTTCGTTTTGTTGAATCAACAGTTTGCACGACATAAAAACCACCTAGCCCAAACCGTGATATTGCTTCGTCAAGAGGATGCATGCCGATAGGGTCATGGTCGTATCCCCAGCCAAACTGTGCTTCTCCGAATAAATTAAGCTCAGGGTCGAACACGTATATAGGGCGTCCGGAGCTTCTGCCATGCCCACCCCAGCCAAGAATTTCTCCTGTTGTGACACAGATTATCCTATGCTGTGAATCTACTAAGCCGCCACATTCAGTGCAAAAAGCGAGACCATAGTATTCATGCATGGGCGCAACCAACCACACAATACCCTCTTCCGTAACCAACGGCGGGGCAGGTTCGGGACGTTCTCCATGCTCGTACAGTTCTTCAACTTCTTGTTCCGGCGGAGGTTCCTCTGTCTCCGGTTCAACAGGGGATTCAATGTCCGCTACAGTGCCAACATAATTTCCACCACAAGAAGCGGCTACACATAGTGCAACCGCTACAAGTGCCAAAAGCAACAAATTTTTCATATTAATCTTCATCCAACTTCAAAACATTCATAAACGCCTGTTGCGGCACATCTACCGAGCCTATGCTGCGCATACGTTTTTTACCCTCTTTTTGTTTCTCAAGCAATTTCTTTTTACGGGAAATATCACCGCCGTAACATTTCGCCAAAACATCCTTGCGCATAGCACCTATCGTTTCCCTAGCAACAATACGGCTACCAATTGCCGCCTGAATAGGAATTTCAAACTGGTGGCGCGGGATTTCTTTCTTGAGTTTTTCCACTATCTTGCGCCCGCGCTCGTGCGCTGTTTTAGAAAACACGATGAAGGACAACGCATCCACAAGCTCGTGATGCACTAAAATATCTAGTTTTACAAGGTCGCTTTGCTGGTAGCCTTTTAGCTCATAATCAAAAGACGCATAACCACGGCTGCGGCTTTTGAGCGTATCGAAAAAGTCATAAATAATTTCGTTAAGCGGCAGTTCATAGGTCAAAATTGCACGGGTGGCGTCCATGTATTCCATGCCAATGTATACGCCACGTCGCTCTTGGCATAAGTCCATAATGGGGCCAATAAATTCGGCAGGTAGCAGTATTTCTGCCTTTACAACTGGTTCTTCCATAAAATCAATACGGGAAGGGTCGGGTAAATCTGCCGGGTTGGAAAGGTCTATAACTTGGCCGTCTGTTTGGTGCACTTTGTATATTACGCTGGGCGCGGTAGTAACCAAGTCTAAGTTATATTCCCGCTCCAAGCGCTCTTGAATAATTTCCAAATGCAAAAGCCCAAGGAAGCCACAACGGAAACCAAAACCAAGTGCAATAGAAGTCTCGGGCTCGAAATGCAAGGCCGCATCGTTTAGGCGCAATTTCTCCAAAGAATCTCTAAGGTCCGTATACTTTGCACCGTCTGCTGGGAAAATGCCGCAGTAAACCATTGGGTTAACCTGCTTGTACCCGGGAAATGGCTCTTTCGTTGGGTTGCCGGCCTCTGTTACAGTGTCACCAATAGCGGTATCTGCCACGTTTTTAATGCTTGCGGTAAAGTAACCCACTTCGCCAGCGGTTAATATACCGGAAGAAATGTACTTGCCAGGGCCAAAATAACCGGTATCCACCACTTCAAACTTTTTATCTGTTGCAAGCATGTGCACGGTCATGCCTTTTTTAAGCACACCATCTACTATGCGCACAAAAACAATAACGCCTTTGTAAGGGTCAAAAATAGAGTCGAATATCATCGCTTTCAGTGGCGCAGTAGGGTTACCCACCGGTGCTGGAATTTTATTAACAATGGCGTCAAACACCTGGTCGATATTTAAGGAAGTTTTTGCAGAAATAAGCGGTGCATTTTCCGTGTCTAGGCCAATAACGTTTTCTATATCTTCTTTTACCTTTTCCGGCTCTGCCGCTATTAAGTCTATTTTATTTATAACGGGCACAACTTCTAAGTTGCTGTCTATGGCAAGATACACATTGGCCAATGTTTGCGCTTCTATACCCTGCGCGGCATCTACAACCAAAAGTGCACCCTCACAGGCCGCGAGCGAACGGCTCACTTCGTAGTTAAAGTCTACATGGCCGGGGGTATCTATTAAGTTTAGAATATATTCCTTGCCATCGGCGGCGGTATGCACCAAGCGCACAGATTGCGCTTTTATTGTAATGCCACGCTCCCGCTCCAAGTCCATGTTATCCAACACTTGCGACTGCATTTCACGCTTGGTTAGCGCCCCCGCAAGTTCTATCAAGCGGTCTGCAAGGGTAGACTTGCCGTGGTCTATATGGGCAATTATGCAAAAATTGCGTATACGGGTCATTTGTTCGTTTATTTGTTGCGCGGTCATAAATTTACACCTCTAAGACATGTTCTAAGATTCTATCACAACGCAGAGTTTAACACATATGCAAAATTACTGCAAACCCGCACAGGTAGCGGCGTGGAGCGCTTCCGACCAAAAGAACAAAAGGCATAGCCCACGGAAAAAGCAGAAAGGGCGGGATAAAGGCGGATAAATGATTAATACTTTCATGGGCTATGTCTTTTTATTAATTTGCTTGCCTTATGAGGCTAAAATGCTTATAATTAAGTAATAAATCTAAGATGCATTTAAGATTTTTGTAAGGGGTGGTTATAGTTGCGTGTTGTTGCAGGTTTGGCAGGGCGTACAACGCTGGTTGCCCCTAAAGGACTAAATACACGCCCCACTTCCGACATGGCAAAGGAAAATTTGTTTAACATTCTCGCGCCCTACATAAAAGATGCATCTGTTTTAGACTTGTTTTGCGGCAGCGGAGCCATTGCGATAGAAGCTTTAAGCCGAGGCGCGAAGGCTGCCATATTGGTAGACAGTGCAAAAACAGCGGTTTTGGCGGCCAAGCAAAACTTAGAAAAAACGAAGCTAACCGAAAAAGCAGAAGTGTTGCTTATGCCCGTACAAAAGGCATGCAAATATTTAAGCGGGCAAAAATTTGATATAATTTTTTTAGACCCACCATACGAAACAGATTTAATTACTTTTACATTGGAACAAATTGCGCAGCATAATTTGCTGGCAGAAGAGGGCATAATAATTGCAGAAACAGATGTGAAATTTAGTGCCACACAGAATTGGCCGCCGGAGTTTGTGCATACAGATACTAGACTTTACGGGCGCGCATGTTTTCTATTCTATAAAGGGGTGAAACAATGACGTTAATTTACCCCGGTAGTTTTGACCCTGTTACTTTGGGGCATACAGATATTGCTTTAAGAGGGGCAAAGCTTGCTACTACGCTAGTGGTAACGGTACTGGATAATCCAAATAAAAAGGCGACATTTTCTGTCGCACAGCGTATGGAATTTTTGCAAGATGCGCTAGGGCACGTTAGCAATATCAAAATAGATTCATTCGCCGGCATGCTTGTGGATTATGTTAACAAGTGCGGTGGGGCGGCAATACTTCGTGGGGTGCGTAATTCTTCCGACCTTACTGAAGAATCCATGTACGCAACATACAATAAGCTTTTGGCCAAAACAGAAACGATTTTTATCTCGGCAAATCCTTCACTGATGCATATATCTTCTAGTGCGGTAAAGGAAGTGGCGAGTTTAATATATGCCAGCCGTAAATCGGATTTAGCACTGGACACACTGGTAACGCAGAAGGTTAAAGATGCGCTAAAGGCATTGAAATAAGGGCACAGGGCTGTGCCCGTCGCCAGTTTGCTGGCGGAGTGGATGCGGGGTTCCCCCGCAGTAGCGAGGGAGTTTGAGGGCTTGCCCTCATTTAAATGAATAGGGTGGATACTATGGACGCATTGCAAGATTATTTAGATGAAATGGAAGATCTGATTGAGACCGGGCGGTTTAACCCCATCACCAGAAAAATATCCGTAGAAAAAGACCGCATTTTAGACATTATTAACGAAATAAGAATGAACTTGCCGGACGATTTTAACAAAGCCAAGCGTGTTCTTTTGGAAGAAGAAAAAATAATTAAGGCTGCTGAATACAAGGCAATAAATATCCTTGATGCGGCCGAGGCCGAAGCTAAAATGATGACAAACCAGCACGAGCTTTTTAGGCGTGCGTCGGAGCAGGCATCGGAAATTATTGAAGAGGCCAAAAAGCAGGCAAGAGAGCTGCGTGCCGGGGCATCCGGTTATGTAGAAGAAAAGCTGGAGCTAGCCGAAAAACAAATGCGCGAATACATAGACAATGTAGACGCGCAGCATAAGAAGATGATGGAATACTTCTCGGAAACAATGGAAGTGTTGTATGAAAACAGGCAGGAACTTAGACGGTAAGTGTGAACTGACCCTCAAAAGTTAGACAAAGTATATGCTTATGCAATTTCCAAGGCTTTGGTTCTGAATGCAACAGGACTAAGGCCTTTTAATTTACACTTAATACGCTTGTGGTTATAGTAATCCAAATAAACTGTA
>Ga0123355_10002765_pt1 | contig 24893 bp, 16 predicted proteins | sample TergutEmb28metaG_3_FD_89872 | JGI IMG/M metagenome (GOLD analysis project Ga0123355, IMG submission 89872) | Embiratermes neotenicus P1 segment gut microbial communities from Petit-Saut dam, French Guiana - Emb289 P1 | ecosystem: Host-associated > Arthropoda: Insects > Digestive system > Gut ...
AATTTTTTTCATAAAAAACCGCCTCACATGTGTCTGGGGCGGTTTTTTTTATATCAAACTTAGTCATAATTTATTACATGTCTCCTTCGTCAGCAGAACAAATAGGTTGGTATAAAAATCCGCTTCGCGGATGTTTCACACTTTCTCCCGTTACATTACTTGCAATTCAAACAAACTCGCGGGATAACCATATTTGTTATAAAGTCCAATTTGTGCATATGTCACAAACTCGTATCTTACAGATTCTGGAGTTACGCCTTCTGGTATCGGCAGATATACGGCATTGTCTCGTATTTCTGGTGTTGCTTCTTTGATAGTGCCGTCATTGTAAACTAGTTCGAAGCGGCCTGGATCCATTGGGCGTTTGTGCAGTCCTGCCCCATGGATAAATGAAATACGGATTTCGTCACCTAATCTTATCGCAGATTCTGCAATAGGGCCTGTAAATTCATGTGGATAATCATAGCAACGATGCATTGCAGCATATGCCAATCGTTCTCCAACTGGGCGTTTACGTTGGGGATGGATATCTGTTGCGCAACCCACATCTCCAGTGGTTACAACTGAGTAATCAGGATGAGCCAAAAAGAATCTTCTCATTTGGTCATTAACCGTAGCCCAGTAAGGAGCTTCGTCACCATAAGGTGTGATTTGGACACAACTAAAAGCAAAATCCGGGTCATCTTGACGGTTTTTCATGTTTTCTACAAGGGTTTCAAGTGCAGCGGCGTACTGCTTTGCTCTTATGTGACCTGCTTCTGTTTCACCTTGATACCAAAGCATCCCTCTTGCCGGGAAAGAAGAAACACGTTCGAGCATAGACTTATACAAAATCCCAGGGTTGTGAAAATGATAAGGCCCCGTTTTGTCAAAATAAACAACAGGTAGTTCGTTGCCCAAGCCAGAGATATTGGTAGATATATCGTGATGCTTTTTTATTTCGTCTAAGAAAATGTTGTATTCAGCTTTAGCTGCTGCTGTTTCATCGTCGCTTGATGTGGCTGGTATCCACGAATAAATACTGCTTCCACCTACATTGCAATTAATAATCCCAATGGGTACCCCAATTGCTTCATATAGTGTATGTGCAAAATGATATCCCACGGCAGAAAAATGGGTGGCTCCTTCTTCGTCACAGCCTACCCAACCATGGTCATTGCAATAGGCCCATTTATAATCGTCATCCAACTGCTCTTGTGAGGGCAGCACATTGCGCCCAACTGTGTATAAACGAATATCGGTGTTTACGTTTATAACAGGATTTTGGCGATATTCGTCTGTATCATTTAGATACCACTGCATGTTGGACTGACCGCAAGCAAACCAAACCTCGCCAATGTATATTTCGTTAAGCTCTATAATCTGTTCTTTGTCGTAGGTACAGGCTTTTATTGTAAGTACCAAACCGCAATCTGCTTTTCTCGGTGGCAGTGTAAGCGAAAAATAACCGATTTCGGTTTTTATTGCAGCAATATCATCTCCAATAATTGCTGTAATTTCACATGGTACAAGGGCTTCCCCTTCTATCAAAATATTTTTGTCGCGCTGAAAAATCATACCTTCTGTGTAATGCTTTGCTAGACGCAATAATTCCATTTTAATCACCTCTTCAGATTAGTCGTACCCTGTCACAAATTGCTTCCGTGCTGCAAAACTATAATACATATCCCCAGCAACAATTATATGGTCAATCACAGATACCCCAACATAATATAGCCCCTCGACAATTTGACGCGTGACTTCAAGGTCAGCCCTTGAGGGTTTCATGGATCCGCCAGGATGATTGTGAGTCAAAATTATGCCACTCACTTTGTCTTGAATAGCAACCTTTATAACTTCCCTTGGGTATACCGCAGCTTCATCTACTGTACCCTTAGAGATTAATGTCGTATTAATAAGCCGTCTCCTACTATCCAAACTAAACACATAAAATCTCTCGACCGTATGTCCAACAAAAAGGTCGATGGCATATTCCCCAGCTTCTGTTGCGTTGTTTATGCTGGTTTTTTGGTTCCATTTGCTGCGGAAGTATCTATTAGCCAATGCAGGGATTAAATTAAGTAGCAGAGCGATATTTTCGGTGCAACCCAACCGCTCTACTAAGGTATTGATATCAGCTTCAAACAAGTTGTGAAGCGATCCAAACTCCTTTAACATTTTGTGAGCTATTGGGTTAGTGTCTACTCTAGGATAACAATAATATAGCAGAAGCTCCAAGACCTCGTGATCATGGAAGCCTTCCAAGCCATTAGAATAATAACGGGTTCTTATCCTATCTCGATGACCTTGGTGTGGATGTTTGTCCATTTTTATCTCCATGGGTCAAGCAGGAACGCTTGCGTTCCTTTTTGACCCTCACATGTAAGTGTGAAGTGAATTTTACCACTTTCATCTCCCCTTCGTTTTGGGGTTGCTGTGTTTATTTTAATGCATCATCAAGCGCATCGGTTACGGTTTTTAATACTTTTAGGCGAGCAAATTTTTTGTTGTTGGACTCTACAATAATCCATGGAGCATATGTGTGATGTGTTTTTGCAAGCATTTCATTTGCAGCTTCTTCGTATAGCTCCCAATTTTTCCTGTTACGCCAATCGTCTTCGGTTATTTTATGCTGCTTGCTCGGGTCATTTTGCCTATCGGTAAAACGGCGCAATTGTTCGTCTTTATCTATATGCAGCCAAAATTTGAGTAGTATCACGCCGTGATTTACAAGATGCTGTTCCATTTCGTTGATTTCGTTATAAGCGCGAGCCCATACATCAGGAGGCGTTAGTTCGTCAACCCTTTCTACCAATACCCGTCCGTACCATGAACGGTCAAAAATTGTTATATGCCCATCTTTTGGTGTTTTCACAAGAAAACGCCATAAATAATGCCGCGCAAACTCTTGCGGTCTTGGAGGGCCAATGGGGACTACAGCATAGCAACGAGGGTCAAGTTCGTTGGTAAGCCGTTTTATATTGCCCCCTTTGCCAGCAGCATCCCATCCTTCGTACACGATAATGGCAGATCTCCGTTTTGCATACAGCTTATTACCTAGCATGTGCATACGCTGTTGGTAGATTGTTAGTTCTTCTTTATATAAATCACAATCAACATGCTGATACGGTGATATCCCTTTTAAAATAGAAGGATGTGACACATGAACTGTAGGTGGCACTGATATGGGGGCATCTTCCATTTTTTTGTTTAAGCCAAGCCTATTTTCTATTGATGAGATAATTGTCTTAATGATTTTAACCGCAGCGTATTTTTTGTCTTCGGCCTCGATTATGTGCCATGGATTTTCTTTTGTTTGGGTTTTTTCTAGCATACTTTCAAAAAGGGAAAGGTTATGGTCGTATTGTTTGTTTTGCACCCAATCATGGGGTTTTACGCGCCAGGCCGTAGTCGGATGGGATTCTAGTGCTTTAAAGCGGCGTTTTTGTTCTTTCTTGCTGATATGCAAAAATAGCTTGATCACCAAGGCACCATCATCTGTAAGTTGTCGTTCAAAGGCTTTTACATCGTTATAAAATCCTTCCGATTCCTTTGAAGTAATACCCCAGTTATCCCTTACATTTGGCATGATGAGTCGATGCCAGCTTTTGTCCAGGATAACTATTTGACCTTTGGGAGGTAAATACGTCCAAAAACTCCACAAAAAAGGGCGCATACGTTTTTCTTCGTTGATCTTGCCTGTAGTTCTGATATCAAAATAGCGGGGATCGAGTGCATTTACTAACCGCGCAATGGATGTACCCTTGCCAGAAGCTCCCCATCCTTCGAATACAATAATTACAGGTACCTCTTTCCCTCGTAGCAGCTGTTGCAGATTGCTCAAGGTCGTACCAAGCTCTTTAAGAGCTTGAGTGTACTCCTTATTATCCAAAGAAACTTGTAAGTCTGTATTTGCCAGCATGTTTTCACCGTTTTCCGTAATCTGGGTGTCTTTAAAATGCACTCTTGTTTATTTTCATGAGAATAATGCAATTATATAGGTTTTGCAAGAATATTTCGCTTTACAAGGAATGTTGGATATTATATCCTCACAAGAGTTTCACGATTATTAAATGTGGATACTTATAAAGGAGGAAATACAATGAAATTAGAAACTCGTTATTCCAACCACCCAGAGGATGTAATGCACTACACTACCGCTGATCTGCGCAAGCACTTTTTAATCCAACCTGTCTTTGTACCAGGCGAAATCAACATGGTCTATTCGCATATAGACCGGATAATTGTCGGCGGTATAATGCCAACAGACAAACCACTCGAACTTACTGCTGGCAAAGAGATGGGTGTAGAATCATTTTTCGAACGCAGGGAAGGTGGGTTAATCAATATTGGCGGCAAGGGTAAAGTTGTCATAGACGACAAAGAGTTCCCCATGGGTTTCCAAGACGGTTTGTATATCGGTAAGGGAGTAAAAGCAGTAGTATTTACAGCCGATGATAAAAATGCACCTCCAAAATTTTATTTCAACTCAGCACCTGCTCATTACCCATATCCGTCTACACTTATATCGTTGGAAAAGGCAAAAAAAGTCCACTTAGGCAACCACGAAACTTCCAACAAGCGCACAATCAATCAATATCTGCATCCTGATGTAGTTGAGACCTGCCAATTGGTAATGGGCATGACTATCTTAGAGTCAGGCAGTGTCTGGAACACAATGCCTTGCCATACACATGAGCGACGCATGGAAGCATACTTCTACTTTGATATGGCTCCAGACGCAAGAGTGATTCATCTGATGGGACAACCGGAAGAAACCAGGCATCTAATAGTCGCAAACGAAGAGGCAGTATTGTCACCAAGCTGGTCTGTACATGCAGGAGCCGGGACAGGTAGTTATACATTTATATGGGGTATGTGCGGAGAAAATATTACTTTTACCGATATGGATGTAGTTGCTATGGAGACGTTGAAATAAATAGATATTTGAATAGATATATAATGATTCCCCTTGAAATGCGAACTTGCTTTCAAAGGGAATCATTATATTAACAAAAAGTGTACCTGGCTATCTGCTTCACTCAGGTGAGCCCCAAAACACGCACTTCGTGCTTCTTGTGTTTTGTGGTTTCCCTGAGTGAAGCAGATAGCCAGGAAAGTGTAAAGGGGTAAACCATGAATTTCATCACAAATATGTTCAAGCTAGAAGGAAAAATTGCATTAGTAACTGGTGGTGCCCACGGGATTGGGCAAGTAATGGCATCTGCTCTTGCTAATGCCGGTGCTACCATTGTTTTCAACGAAATAAACATAGAGAACATGGAAAAAGGTTTGCAAGCGTATAAAGCCGAAGGAATCAATGCTAAAGGTTATGTCTGCGACGTTACTGATGAAGCTGCTGTTTGTAAAATGATAACACAAATCCGCCAAGACGTAGGTATAATTGATATCCTGGTCAATAACGCGGGTATAATAAAGCGTATCCCTATGCTTGATATGTCGGCTGACGATTTTCGTCAAGTTGTAGATATTAATCTAAACGGGCCTTTTATAATGGCCAAGGCTGTGATTCCGGGCATGATAGAAAAAGGTCATGGAAAAATAATAAATATATGTTCTATGATGAGCGAACTGGGTCGTGAAACTGTTTCTGGCTACGCTGCGTCCAAAGGCGGGCTAAAGATGCTTACAAAAAATATATGTTCAGAATTTGGTCATGCCAACATACAATGCAATGGCATTGGCCCGGGATATATAGCCACTCCCCAGACTGCACCGCTACGTGAGCCACAAGCCGATGGCAGCCCCCATCCTTTTGACAGCTTTATTGTAGCCAAAACTCCAGCAAACCGTTGGGGTACCCCAAGTGATTTGCAAGGCCCGGTAGTGTTTTTAGCATCGGAGGCATCAAATTTTGTCAACGGGCATGTACTATATGTAGACGGCGGCATTCTTGCCTATATTGGGAAACAACCATAAAATATAGTTATCTGTAAAAAAACAGACCCGAAGCGGCAAATCCTCGCCGTATCGGGTCTGTTTTTTATGTGGAAATTATCACTACTGCTTCTTTTTGAATGCAAGTAATTGCTTATGTTTATATACCGCAACGATCAAAATAATACACATAGCTGCAACAACAGCAGATACACCGATTGTCATATTGTTGCCCAATATGCCGTAGCCGCCAGTCATCGGTAGAGCAAGTGTTCTGTGGTTGCCCAAGAATCTTTCTATGTCGATGGGGCTTATGTTGTCATTGGGTATAAATACAGGAATGGATGCATTGCCTACATACACAATGTTTACAGTAGGCGGGTTGGTTTCTGCATGTATGAGCCGCCACTGACCTAGCGGGATTTGGTAACCATTTGGTGCTTCATATTCAACCAATTGGTATATAAAACCTGGGGTCATATAAAAACTTATGGGTTGGTTGTTTATAGCTGTACTTACCATGTTTAAAATGATATCTGTATCTGTTACTTCTTGCCATGGAGTGCCAGTCAAGTCAGCAGGGACAAGACCGCCACTTCCTGTACCACCTAAGTCTGAAGAATCGGTGCGGAATAATTTGAATCTAGCACCGGGCAGTAGTTCTACAACTGGTGGGTTTGCATATATTAACTGATTGGTTTTGTGGAACCTAAAGAGTACACCTGGTGCTGAGAAGTTTATGTCGTAATTGTTGAGTGGATGATTTCTTATAGGCGTTGGGCTTGTTGGTATGCTGGTATTGCTCCAAATTGTGTTTGGTAACACTGTTGTCGCATTTATTGGAGGTACATAACGTCGACTAGCCACATTGTTGTTGAAATGAACGCCAAGAAGAGATAAGTTGCTGTAGGCATTGGGTACGCCACCAGGGTTTAGAGCACCTTGGACTAAGGTAAGTGGATTGGCATACTCCAACCTTTGAGTATAAATGCCTCCACCCATATAAATTGCTTGGTTGTATGTTATCGACAAGCCTGTTGTGCCAGTTGGCATGGTCATGTTTGAATTTTCTTGAATCCATGCGCCGCCGCCATATTCGGCAAAATTGCCTATTATGGATTTAGGGTTAGTACCTGATACGACTAAATTTGCGGCACCACCTACCCAAATACCGCCGCCATTGTTTGCAGCAAAGTTTCTGTTTGGATTTGGTGTGCCAGGAGGAAGTGCGCTTGGGGGTGCGCCGCCTATTGTACCGCCAGACATGTTAAAGTTAAGGTTTGCAGAGTTTATAAATACGCCGCCACCATTTCCGGTAATTGCTTGTGTTGTATTGCCTGTTGCAATATTGCTTCTAATCGTACCGCCGGTCATAGTGGCTGTGTTATGAGAAATAGCAACTCCGCCACCGTTGGTATGTGATGTATTGTTGCGGATATACCCGCCGTTCATTATAAATTGTGCATTGGGGTTGTATACGCGTAGTCCACCGCCGCCAGTGCCAACAAACATTTCGTTATTATGAATCTCGCCGCCGTGCATAGTAAATCTAGCCAGAGGAACAGCTCCAGCAGACCCCTGGAGATTTACTCCTGCTCCACTACCATTGTTAATATTGCCGTGAATCTGCCCGCCATGCATAGTAAATTGACCAGACAAACGCACACCTACGCCAGAAGCACCACCTTGAGCTGCTCCTTCAGGAAAGATAACATGATATCTGACTTCTCCGCCGCGCATTACAAACTCTGCTTCGCTTTGAACAAGGACACCACCACCCCAAACTGGCTCAGCATTGCGCTCTATTATGCCGTTGTACATATCAAATGTGCTGTCTATACCTGCGACAAGTACGCCGCCGCCGCCGTGGCTTGCAGTGGTTTGGTTGCCGACTATTGTTGGTATGGTTGGGGTTTCGCTAGTGCCGCCTGCTTCCATTATAAAGGTGCCTTCTGCCACAACAGCTACGCCGCCACCTCTTGTTGCTACATTTGCATCAACACTTGGTGGTGGAGTAGGTAGTCCTGGTCCCATACCAGTGGGTGGAAGGCCGCCAGCTACGCCGCCAATGGTGCCTCCAGACATGGTAAATTCGCCTTCGGCGCGGACATGTACCCCTCCACCTTCGACTGCACGGTTTCTTAAAATCGAACCACTTGTCATATTAAACTCGGTTTCGTCACCTGATACATGAACTCCGCCGCCTTGATGAATCAAATTTCCTGCAGGGGTTTGCGTGTTGTAACGTATGGTGCCGCCTGTCATATTAAATTCGCCGCCACCGCGCACGATAACGCCACCGCCCCACATAGCGCGGTTATTTTCTATAATGCCATTTGACATAGTAAAGGTGCTATCAGATATATTAACGCCGCCACCGCCGCGCTGGGCAGTATTGGCATTATCAGCTTCACCAGCACGGTTACCGCTAATTGTGCCGTTTGTCATTGTAAAGGTGCTGCCTTGAACAGCGAGTACACCACCGCCGTTTCTGTTGACACCATTTGTGAGATTATTGGTGATGAAGCCATTCGACATATTGAATATACCGTTTCTTAGTGCTACACCGCCGCCGCTGGCACCACTTATATTGTCACCAACTGTACCGCCAGACATAGTCATTGTACCGCCATCTACCATAATGCCGCCGCCTTGAGTGGTAGATGTATTGTGAATTACCTGACCGCTATGGATCTCGAAAGTACCGCCTGGTGCAACGTGAACTCCACCACCAGCAATAAATTGTGTGCTCAATGTTGATGAGTTGCCCCGGATTATGCCGCCGGTGCCGCCGGTTGCCATGATAAAGTAAGCATCGGTACTAACCCATACTCCACCGCCGCTTCCTGCGCGGTTGGCTTGAGCTGGAGTTGTATGGCCTATGGTACCACCAGTTATGGTAAAGGTTGCGTCTATACCGCTTAGGCGAACGCCGCCGCCTTCGGTTGGCGTACCAGTACCAGCACCTGTTGCCGGGTTGGTACCTGCGAAGCGGTTATTACTGATTGTACCTCCGCTCATATTGATGTTACCGTCATTCATGTCTACTCCGGCACCATATCTTGCTCGGTTATCGTTTATGGTGCCGTCCGTCATGTTGATTGTTGCGCCACCACTGGCATGTACACCGCCGCCGCGGCCTGTGCCTGGCACTATAGTACCTGTAGCGGTATTGTTATTAATCGTCCACAATTCATCTATAGTTAGTAATGCACCTGAGCCAGTTATAGCCAAAGCACCACCTCGTTCGGATGCTGTGTTGCCTATAAAGTTTATGGGACCTGTGTTGGTGCCATAATCCCATGTTCCGTGGAAGTAGTGCAATCCTCCACCCACACGGGCAGAGTTGTTGATAATATTTATTATCCCAGGAATGGGAGAACCACCCGCTGGGGTAAAGTCTGCCAAAATAAATGTAGAATCTGGTGTGCCGATGTGTATACCGCCACCATTGCCCGTGCCATCATCAAGGCCAGTTCCCATTGCGGCATTTCCATCTATGTCACCATTAAACATGGTAAAGTTACCGTCATTGATAAACAAACCGCCGCCATTATGAATGTTTATATTAACTGGGGTAAGTATTGGAGCTGCAGCTGTACCAGTGTTGGTATTTACCGTTGTTGCATGACCATTGTTGGATACAATCCCTCCCGTCATATATACATGACGAGTAGCGTTACCAATCAATATACCGCCACCGTATCTCCCTGCGGAGTTACCACTTATAGTTACTCGGTCACATACCGTGAACGGAGTATTAAAGACACCAAAAGCCCCCGCCGCAGCCAAACTAACACCGCCGCCATCGTACTGCGCTCTGTTCCCGTTTATTGTTAGTGTGCCATTGGGGTAATGTGGATTTGCTTGCGTTTGTTGAAGGTGATTGGAAAATGTAGGTCTATTTATATCCATAACAAATTCGCCTAGTGCTGATGCACTCAGATCAGTAGAAAAGATACCGCCGCCACTGCCTGATGCGTGATTGTCGTTGATAGTACCGCCAAACAAGAAAATCCGTCCTGCCTGATGGAATATACCGCCGCCATTGCCTTGACCAGGAGTAATACTTGCTGCACTATTGCTGTGTATAGAGCCGCCTGTCATTGTGATACGGTTTGTGGTATTTTGTCCTGTATGAACTCCTCCACCATTGGAAGTAGATATATTGTTATGGATTGCTGTACCGTGAATAAAAACATGATTATATGGTGTTGCTACTCGTCCAATGTGGACACCACCACCATGTGCGCCTATATTGTGACTTATTTCTCCCCCTGTATAAAATTGTCTGGTATTGCAGCAAGTAGCTACTCCACCACCGTTGTTTGCAGAAAAGTTGTGGCTTATTCTCCCAGCAGTCACATATAAATGAGAACGGGAAGAGAGTCCATCCATGTCTATTCCACCACCATGTGTTGTAGCATGGTTGTATATTACTTCGCCGCCATCAATCCTTATTGTTATTGGGTTTGTTGGTGTGCCATGGGGAGCTGTTGGGAAAGAAATGTTTATGCCGCCGCCATGACTGGCACGGTTGTTGCGTATTATACCGCCTGTCCCCAAGATAAATGTTGTGCCTTCTCCACCAACAACAAATACGCCTCCTCGGTTGCCTACTGGGGTTGGAGTGTTTGCATCACCATACAAAGTCAGCGTACCAGAACCAATCCCATTGACCGTAAGAACTGCGCTAAGATCTACATGAAAATGTCGACTAAGTGATGATTGATTTGTTGTCCATGGAGCTACGTTTAGTGGGGCAGGGGGATTGGGCCTTGGCATACGAAGATAGATATTTGCGCCATCGGCTGCTGATACTGTTACATTACGATCATTTGTTGCCGTAATAACATGAGGGGTTACCCCTCCCATTAATGAAACGGTAGTTATCGTAGAACCACTGCCTGGACCTGCTGGCTGTGGTTCTTGAATAACAAAATGATATGTGTTTGCAGGAGCTACAGGGGGAGTTGACCCTGCAGGAAAAATTATGATATGGCGCGTACCGCCTATAGGTGTAGCCTGAATATGTGCATTTAGCCTGGACCAATCTGATAATGCTAAAACCCCGTTAAAACTAATGTCTAAGTTGTTTAGTGGATGGGTATGTCCACCAGAGCTTGGCCTATTGGCGATATTTGTAGCCGCTGCCGCATTTGTAGGTGGTGTGAATGCAGTGCCAGCTACATTGCCACTAAATACCGCGGCTGCACCAATGGTTAAACCTTGGTGCGAACCCATCGGCAAGGGGTTGGCGGATACAGCATGTTCTGTAAATATACCGCCGCCGTTTCCTGATGCCGTTGTTGCTGTGTTGTTTGAAATAGAACCAGATGTAAATGTAAAAGCATCAACATTGGCAGCAGCATGCAATATTGATACGCCGCCGCCGTTGATTGCCGAATTGCCAGTGATGTTGCCCCCATTGATAAAAAGGCGCGTATTAAAGTTTTGAAGACGTACACCGCCTCCATTGGTTGTAGCTATATTGCCAGAAACACTAGTTCCTGTTTCTAATGTGAGTTGGTGATTGATTGCACCCAAGTTTACCCCAGCACCACTTGGAGCTCTGTTGTTGGAAATACTACTAGTGCCGCTTAGAGTAATACTTCGCAAACCACTGATAACTGCACCATCACTACTTGTGCCTATGCCGCCGCCTACAGATGTTGCTCCATTTTCTGTAATGGTTGCGTTGCCTGTCATATTAATAGTGCCAGCACCTACTGGGTTTACTCCAGCACCAGTAGATGCACGGTTATGACGTATTATACTGCCTTGCAACATATGAAGGTGTGCGCCAGTGCCAATTATTAGGCCACCACGTGTAAATGTAGATGCTGGCGGTACAACGCCACCATCTATTATTATATGGCTGAGTATCAACGTGTTGCCAGCACCAGATGTTTGAAAGTGCCGTCCTGCTGTAGCACTAAGCCCGATTGTAAAGGTTTGTGGCGGTGCAATATGGGTACCCAATGCGTTACCTTGCAAATTGGTGCCAAAACTAGTAATGACTACAGTCCTGTTGCCAGTAATAGAAATGCTACTGGTAAGGTCAATGTCTTCTGGTACAGATATTACAAGATCTCCAGCAGTTGCAAGTGCATTGATCCATGATGTGTTGGTAACAGGTGAAACAAGTGGTACATGTGTAAATGTGCCAGGTATGCCAGACGCAAAAGGTACAAAACCAATTGGACCTGGGCGGGTTGCTATATCATGATATATAGTTACAACTGTATATGTGTTGTACTGATCTGAGTATAATCTGCTGTCTTCGTCTACTTCTTGTATATTCATGCTTGCTGGATGGAAGTCACCATGCATGTGATGATCTCTTCGGCGGTCTTCTTCGCCATGTTCGTAGTATTCGTTCCTGACAAATTCGTATTGGATTTCGTATGTCCAATCTCCTGGCATGTTGACTCCTATGTCTGCAAAGTTGTGCCTTGCTGGAAACCGTACATAGATATGTTCTACACTTACTGTGACACTATGATCTATCTCTGGATAAACCAAAACAAAAGCATCATCATCTACAAAGATATTAATATATTGATCTGCTTGTAAGCTGATGCCTCTGTTCCACATAAAATAAATCGTTATGATATCTTCTTCATAATCATCTGAAGAAATTGGCTGAATGCCTGAGTCATAATAATATTCGTTGTCTTCGTATTGATAATCATTTGCGTACTCGTATTGATGATCGTAATCGTGTGAGTAGCCAGCGATGTATCCGTAATGGTGATAGTTTTCTTCGTATGGATAATCAACAGTATATCCGTAATCGTGATAGTTTTCTTCGTACGAATAATCTGCGGTGTATCCATAATCATAATAGTTTTCGTTGTGTGAATAATCTGCGATGTAACCATAACTATGATAATTGTCGTCGTACCAATAATCTTCGGTGTAATCGCGTCCTAGATAATCGTAATCATAATCATAATCGTGCATTCGCAATTGATCATGATTGTTGTAGTAACCATAATCTTCTGTATGCTCGTTTTCGTAATGTCCGTATCCATAATCATATGCATGTGCATAATCATAACCGTAGTAGTTATCATATGAATGTGGGGTGTATGACATGTAATCCTGGTCATAATTTTCGTTTGTATAATCATAATCATTTGTGTAATTGTGGTAATGATCATCATCGTTTGTGTTGTAGTCTGGAGCTTCGGCTATGTAGTTGTTGTTGTTGGCTTCTTCTTCATTTGTGTGCCAGATAGCGTAAAACGTTGTTGTTTCGTATAAAGATTGATTGAAATCGAATGCATCGCCATCAGGTGTTAATGACCAGTGAGAAAATATAAGCCCTATAGTTTCTGGTGACATTGGTAATGCATCAGCCAGTGATTGTCCTCTTTGGATTGTCACCGATGTGTATAGATTTTGGTCTGTTGGAGGATAGCCATATTCTTCATTTGCAAGTGCAAATATTGCTACTGCGGTAATGATAAAGAGGCAAATAGCCGCCATCATATAGCGGATATGCCCTTTTTTGAGCGCAACCATACTTTTTATTCTGTTCATAACAGCAACTCCTATGTATATAATTGTTACAAATATGTTACTTTACCATACTATAACAATTTTACGCATTTGTAAACATTGATAGATGGTTTTTGTAATATTTTTGTTATCTCATATTTGTAAATCAATTTTACTTCCCACTGCTGTCTTTGTAACCTTGATTTGTTTGTCAATCCTGTCTCTTAGTTCTGTCACATGCGAAACAATGCCGATAATGCGGTCTTTGCCGGCCATTTCAGATAGGGTTTTTATTGCTAGTTCTAGTGTGTCGCCATCTAGTGAGCCAAATCCTTCGTCTATAAACATGGTGTCTAAGTAGATGCCGCCTGCTGTCTGCTGTACTACATCAGACAAGCCAAGTGCTAAAGATAGGGATGCCATAAACGATTCGCCTCCAGATAGGCTGCCTGCAAGACGCGCTCTGTTTGTGAATGCATCCATTACTTCTAGTTCTAGGCCGGTCCGCCTTCTGCCGTCAGATATAGCGGTTTTGCGATAGAGAGCATATCGGTTTTGACTCATGAGCTTTAGGCGAAGATTTGCGGCAGCAACTACCCGTTCAAAGTAGGCCTGCTGTGCATATGTTTCGAAATCTAGGACTCTACCGCTAGCAGTTTCTGATAATTGACGTAGGTTTGCACATATTATTTCTGCTTTTGTAAGTTTTTTGGCTGCGGCTCGCAGATCTTTGAGTGCTGTCTCGATTTTGTTTAGGTAGATGGCAGTGTCTCTATGTTTTTGGGTTAATACTTGATATTGTGATATTGCATGACTTAGATTTATTTCTATGTTTTTTATATCTGGCGGGATTTTGTTTCGTGTTTCTTCTTTTAAGCGGGTTATGTCACGGCTTAGTTGTTCGCCATATTTTTCACACTCAGATACTTGGGATTCCAGTTGTTTTAACTCTAAATCTGTGAGTAATTGAACATGATAATCAGCTTCGGAATAAAAGCCATTGGCTACTATTGCTGATTCGTATTCGAGTTTAATATTGTTTTTTGCAAGAAGGAGTTCTTGCACTATATGTGTGCGTTCTTTTGTTAGCGTTTGAGCCGATGCTACTGCACTACCTGCATTTGTTTTGCGAATGGCATAGGTTTCCCATTTTTTTTCGAGCCTTTCTAGTGCGAGTATCCACTTGTTTTTGTGAAGGGTCAGGTCATCTAGTTCCTTTTTTGTTTGGATATACATGTTTGGCAAAGATGCTAATGTCTCCCCATTAGTATCGGTTTTGAATAACATCGAGAGGTTGCGCATTAGACTATTGGTATGTGCATTTATCTCTGCCGCTAGGTTGCCGCAATTTGAAGACGCGGTTTCTCGTAGGCTTGCAAATTTTGCGGCACTTACTTTGGCGTTGTTCAGTTGTGCTTCTGTCACATTGTCGCCAGTCAATATGGCTTTCTTAGGGTGTATTGTAGAGCCACATACAGGACAAGGATCACCTTGGTTTAGGTCTGTAGCCAAAATCCCGGCTTGATTGCGAAAAAACAGTTCTTCTAACTGCTTATATTGACTGTCTGATGAGAGAAAATCTTTGTTTAGGGTTTCGAAATCTTTTTGAAATTTTGTTAGCTTAGCCTTTTTATCGTTAATTAATGATAGTTCGCCTTGGTGTATGCTTAACTTTTCTGCCATGAGACGAAGATTTGTATGCTGTGTATTGATTTTTTCTAAATCTGCTTGGCGATCTGATATGAGAGGCAGGGATTCTAATAATTTTGTCACTTCTTCAAGCTCTGTGTGTGATGCTTTTTCTTGTATAGTTGCATCATGTAGAGACGCTTTTGCATTTGTGTAGCTTAGCGAAACTTTTGCATACTCGTCTGCTAGTGGCTTGATTTGGCGCAGTGCCACTTCCCCGCGCTGGATTCGTATTTTTGATGTGTGTATTTCGCCCAATTTTGATGTGTGGATATCAAGTTCTTGTTGGGATTTTTTTAGGTCATCAAACTTTTTTGTTAGCTCTTTGGCTGATGCCATTTCGGCAGATAAGGCTTGCTTTTTTTTGTCATATGATTCCAATTGGCTTTCTATTTCGTTTAACTGGTTTTTGTTTTTTGTAATTTGGTTTTGCCATTCTAGGAACTTTTCATCTCTTTGGTATGGGTCGACTTGATAACGGTCAAATTCTGCTAGTAGTAACATACGTTTATCGTTTTCTTCTTTTAAACGTTGTTTTAGTCGTTCTTGAAAATCATGTAATGCCTGGGTTCCGAATATATGGCGCAGGATTTTTACTCTTTCGTCTGTACCGCTTTGCAAGAACCGCAAAAAGTCGTTTTGGGCAATCATTATTATTTGTGCAAATTGCTCCCGATCCAAGCCAATTACTGATGTGATTTTTTCGGTTACATCTTTACGGTTTATGATATTTGTGCCGTCAGGCATTGTAAGTATGACTTCCTGTCCGGTCTTTTTTATCATGCGGTTTATGGTGTACTGGTTGTTGCCGCATAAAAAAATAAGTTCCACATATGTTTTGATTTTTTTATCATCGGCAGAAATAAAATCGCTCCGCAAGTTTGTGTAGTCGTTGCGGCTGCCGCTTTTTGCGTCGTCACCTTTAAATTTAGCGCCACTGGCTACTCCATATAGTGCAAAAGAAATTGCATCAAAAATTGTTGTTTTGCCAGCACCTGTATCCCCTGTTATAAGGTAGAGGCCATTGCTTCCTAGCTTGTCAAACGCAATTACTTGCTCGTTTGCATACGGGCCAAATGCATTTATTGTGAGTTTTATAGGTTTCATGTCACACCTCCAGCAATTGGCGTACGATATCGCCTTGTTCTGCATTCATAACTGACCCTTGGATACTAAGAAAAAATTCTTCGAATAATTCGTATGTGCTAACGTTTTTTATAGCTTCTATATTGGCTGTGACGGCGTTTATGTCAATGCTCGTGCGAGAGTTTTCTATATCCATGCGTAGTACATTGGGGTAGCGGCTACGGAGTTTTTCCATTGGGTCTAAAATGTCTTCCTCGTTTGTAAGTGTTACCCAAAGATAATCGTCACTGTTGCCGCTTGCAGATAATACTTGGTCTAGCGTCCCCTTTATTGTGCGCATGTCATGAATTGGGACTAGGGGTAGGTGTGTAATTGCAAGGTCATTTTTTTCTTTGAGTTCCACTAGCGTGACGGATTTGTTGTGCTGCCACTCAGAAAACGAATATTTTATTGGAGAACCAGAGTATCGTATATGTGAAGACCCTACCGATTGCGCTTGATGCAAATGCCCAAGTGCTACGTAATCAAAGTTTGTGATAAGGGTAGAGCTGATGGCATCAAGCCCGCCAATAGGATCAAGTTCGGAATCTGAACGCATTAGGTCTAGCCCAGTTTTGGAATAAAATTGGTGTGAAATAAGTACATTGCGCTGTGCATAATCAATGTTTGTTGCAGTGAGAACTGCGGCAATGGCTTCTTCGTGAGTTTCTATAAGTTCGTCATGTGTGCTTTTTAGGGATGACGGTTTCACAAATGGCAGCATCCAAAAATGTACATCTCCGTATGCGTCCGTAAGTGTAATTTTGGGGATATTGCCGCTATATACGCCGCATAAAAAAAGCCTCTTATCAACAAGTAAGCGGCTGGCAAAGTTTATACGCTCTGGCGAATCGTGATTGCCAGCAATTATCATTGTACATACTCCAAGATTTGTAAGTTCTGTTAGAAAATTATCAAAAACACAAACCGCTTCCACACCAGGGATGGGGCGGTCATAGATATCACCTGCGATAACAACTGCATCAGGGTTGTATGTGTTTATGTAGCCAATAATTTGGGTAAAGGCATGAATCTGCTCTTCTATCATAGAAATGCCGTCCAGTGTCTTGCCAATATGCAGATCTGATAAATGGAGGAATTTCACGTGGTTCACCTCATTTTTGCAAAATCGATATAGCCATTGTACCAGAAATATACATAGTCATGGTTTATCAAATAGCATAATCCTTTATAGCTTGTCATATATTTTTCATGATCAAACAAAAAGTGGGTGGGTTATGGATATAAAAGAGCGACTTCGTACATTTCTTGGTGCCGAAGCGGCTGGCTGGGTGCTAACAATGAATAACGAAGATTTTAATGCAATAACAGAGCTTAGGCTCAGAGCGGACAAGCCTATGTTTGTACGCATTGCCCAGGAGGATTTTGTCCTTACCAGGAGAGGCAAAACCGCAAATGTAGCATTTAGAGATGCGTACAGGCCAACGCCAGAAGATATAGCAGAGACAATGGAGCGGCTAAGCCAGTATTCTTTTTATGCTTTTGAAACTGAGCTTAGTCATGGATATATCACATTACCAGGAGGGCATAGGGTAGGGATTGCAGGACAGGCAGTAATCGAAAATGGTATCGTCCAAGCCTGGCGGCACATTTCTAGTATCAATTTTAGGGTTGCGCATTCTGTTGTGGGATGTGCTGACGAAGTGCTTTCTCATATATACGAAGATAGCACACTGCGCCACACCATGATTATTTCGCCTCCAGGTGCAGGAAAGACCACTCTTTTGCGGGATATTATACGCCAAATTTCTGATGATATATTAACGGTAGGACTGGTGGACGAACGGTCAGAAGTTGCCGGTTGTTTTAGGGGGATACCTCAAAACGATGTAGGTATGCGTACCGATGTGCTGGATGGTTGTCCAAAACCAGATGGGATGTTGATGCTCTTACGTGCAATGGCTCCAGATGTGATTGCAGTAGACGAACTAGGCGGAAGGGATGATGCAAAAGCAGTCGAGTCGGTGCTTACAGCAGGTGTGAAGCTGCTTTGTACAGCACACGGCAATGACATGGACGATGTACGCAAAAACCCTGGCCTTGCTGGTCTTATTAACCGCAAAGTGTTTGAACGGTATATTGTACTTAGTGCTCCTGGAGTAAAAGCACAAATTTATGACGCGGGAGGTCAAAGTCTATGTTCCCAACAATAGCAGGTGCAATGGCACTTGTAGCAGGATGCACTGCTCTGGGTTTCTTTTATGCTGCTCAAGAGGGATTTCGTATTAATGATTTGCAAGAATTTAAAAAGGCATTGATGATTTTATCATCAGAAATAGAGCATCTGCGTACACCATTACCCATTGCGTCTGCCAATATCGCAAAAAGAACCAGTGGCTCTGTTAGCGCACTTTTTTTGGAGTTATCGCGTTTGCTAACAAACGAAAGCAATGACACCGCATATCAATTGTGGTCACAAGCCTTGGAAGGGCAAAAAAAGAGAGCATATTTTGCAAAAGAAGATTGGGATGCAATAGAGTCATTTGGCAAAACTCTAGGTTATTTGGACAAGCAGATGCAACAAAGTGCAATTTCTATGACAGTCGAATATATAAACGAAAAAACAACCTCGTTACAAGTCCAATCCGACAAAAACAAGCGTATGTTTAGAAGTTTGGGTGCAATTGGTGGGATGCTATTGGTGGTGCTGTTGTGGTGAACAATGCTATATGATGTGATAATAAAATCCTATTAGAGTTATTGCTTTCGTGTCTTAGTGCAACTTTATACCAAATGCTAAACACGATTGAAAGTGGTTGTTATGATTTTTTTATTACAAAACAGCTCCAAAAAAACCGGTATGGTGTCATACCGCTTTCGGAGGTAAATATATGCAAAATATGGACATAAGCGTTGTATTTCAAATTGCCGCCGTGGGTATCTTGGTGGCGGTTTTGAATCAGGTATTAAAACAAGCAGGCAGGGAAGAACAGGCAACTATGACCACCCTTGCAGGTATACTTGTTGTGCTTTTTTGGGTGATACATTATGTCAGTCAATTGTTCACCGAAGTGCAGACTGTTTTTAGTTTATGACAATCAATATGCGATGTACCAAAACATGAGGGGGTGGGAGCTGTCTCGTTAAACAATTTTATGAATAATTATGCGCTCCCCTCGTCATTGCGAGGAACGAAGTGACGAAGCAATCCAGGAAACTTGCGTCTTTCGGCATTCATGGATTACTTCGCTTCGCTCGCAATGACAGGTTCCTGCATAAATATTCATGATTTCTGCTTAGCAGACAGCCCTATTTGAGGATCAAATGGGAACGCAAGCATCCCTGTTTAACACATGGAGGAAAAATTATGGGTATTTTTCAAGTTGTAGCAACCGGTGTACTTTGCGCTGTCCTTGCCATTACAATAAAAAAACAAAGCCCAGAAATCGCACTCCTTATTACCATTGCGTCAAGCATCATTATTTTTTTGATGATCCTGCCCATGATTACCCAGGCAATAGGCGTGCTTACAAATATAGGCAACCTTTTGGACGGAGGTTTGCAATATGTATCATTGGCACTACGTGTAATTGGTGTTGCATATATGGCAGAACTTGGAGCGTCCGTTTGTGCTGATGCAGGAGAAACAGCTATAGCCTCCAAGGTTGACCTAGGAGGCAAGGTAGTAATCATGGTGATGGCAATGCCAGTTGTTATGGAGATTGTCGGGTCTGTTGTGAGGATAATGCCGTAATGGCAAGCGTCACTATACCCGATGCAGCTGACTTTATCCCTTTTGAAAGCTATGACATTGGGATACTTGACATACCAAGTCTCCTTGGTTTTAGAGAGTTGGTGGGACAAGCCATACGAGGTGAGCTTGATCTATCTTTGAATGGGATCCTTGGGAGTGGGTTGCAGTTTATTTTTAGAGAATTTACAGCTTCGTCCAATCTTTTGAGGCAGCTCTTGATAATTGCAATCTTGAGTGCCTTGATGAGTTGCCTTTCCGAAGCGTTTTCCAGAAAAGGTGCTGGGGAGATGGGGTTTTATGTTACATTTTTGATGGCAATAACATTGGCTACATCATCTTTTTATTTGTCTGTACAGATTTTAAACTCTGTTGTAAGTTTAGCTGGCAATATCATGCTTGCGGCTATTCCTCTGATGCTTGCAACAATGGCAATAAGCGGCAACTTTGTGGGAGCCGCTTCTTTTCATCCGCTTATGTTTTTTGCGCTGCAATTAGTGGGACGGTTTATTACTTATGTATATGTACCATTCATTTTGGCCTCGGCTGGCCTTAGCCTTGTAAATCAAATTTCGGATACAGTAAAGGTAGACAAATTAGCCGAAATGTTACAAAAAATAGCCGGATGGGCTATTAAAGGGATAATCGCAGTTTTTGCGATTTTGCTTACTTTACAACGTTTTTCTGCACCAATCATCTCAAATCTTGCACTGCGTGCTACGTACGGAGCAGTAGGAGCTATTCCGGTTGTAGGATCTGCTCTAAATGCCGCAATGAACACAATCGTCCATTTTGGGACAGCAGCACGGCACGGATTGCTGGTGGCATTGGTGATTGTGCTATGTGTTGCGTTGGTGATGCCAATGATTAAATTGGCAGTCCTTTCTTTTATGTATCGTTTGACAGCAGGTTTTATACAACCAGTAGCCGACCCAAGGCTTGTAAGCTGCCTTGATGTAGCAGGCAAGCACATGGGTCATTTACTAACGGCAGCGGCATTAATGGGGGTCATGTGTGTTTATACGGTTGTGATTTTGTTGTCGTTTTAGGGTGAAGCGTTACTTGTAAATTTTATTCAAAAATCGTAAACTGCCCAACCACAGGATAAACGTCACTCAAAAGCGTACGCCGGACTTCTCTCACCAAGCGGTACTCACCAGGAGGCAAACGACCAAACATGCCGTCATAATAATTGAGATACACTACTACAAAGTCAAAAGGCTGTATTTCACGAGGTGGACTAAAGGATAGGTAATCCTCATCCACAATGGGTACAGCGTCCCATCCATTTTGGCGTTGTACATACAAAGAAATTGAATAGCGGTATAGATATATGTGTTCTGTATTATTGTGTAAGCTGTGAACCACATATCTATCCGTTGACTCAGATGCACGAAAATCTAAACGGAAATCACGTGTTTCATTTTTTAAAACAGCCATCTCGCAGCATGTTAAAGTAAATGGAGGATACACTTCTTCTGGTTCATAAATATCAAAGCCGGGGACTTCATGTACCGTAAATCCGCCGACAACAGGCATTGCTTCATCATGATTGTGATTTTTATATACAGTCCTAATTATTCGGTATTCTCCGGGGAGAAGTCGTGCTTGTCCTGGGTATCCTATATCTAATTGTATGCTCATTTTTACATAATCGTTGGGAGGCAATGTCCACATAATGGAGAAAAAGTGAGATTCATGAGGTACCCTAACCCACCAACTGTTTTGTCTTATAAATAAAGCACTGGGACCACCATATCCATAAAAAAAGTCTGTGTTATTGATTAAGCGAAAAGCAACTTGCCACTGGTTATCTAACTCAGAATCGAAGCACATTACTACATAATCTTGTGCTTCGAGGATTTCCATGTCACTTAGTGATATAGGAGGGGTATCTGCACTAAATCGCCTTATAATATCTAATGCAAATTGTACAATGTCAACGGGTTCATGGTCTTGCACATCGTTGATAATAGATTCATAATACAAATTGTTATCATAATCGTTTGCATTATTATTTTTAATGTGGAGGTTTTCATTTTCGTTGTATGCTTCTGTATTATTTTCATAAATGGGATAATTTTCGGTGCGTTGCCATAAATAAAATACAATCACTAGTATTATCAACGTGAGTAAGTTAGTACCGACAAGCAGCCATCTTTGCTTCATGTAGCTTCCTCCCATAAATTTATATGTAAAAAACAAGAATCTGGGTAGATGTGATCAACATAGATTCTTGTTTTAATATTACAACTAATTATTTGTCATAACAAAATGTGGGTACACTCATCCTATTGGTGAAAAAGCCCATATAGTTCCAGAATCATTACTGTCTACAGTTCTACTCAAAAATAGTAAACCTCCCAACCACAGGATAAACATCACCCAAAAGCGTACGCCGGACTTCTCTAACCAAGCGGTACTCGCCAGGAGGCAAACGTCCAAACATGCCGTCATAATAATTGAGATATACTACTACAAAATCAAAAGGCTGTATTTCACGAGGTGGACTAAAAGATAAATAATCCTCGTCCACAATGGGTACAGCGTCCCATCCACTTCCACGCTGGACGTACAGAGAAATGGAATAGCGATACAAATATACATGTTCTGTATGATTATGTATGCTATGAGCCACATATCTATCTGTTGACTCAGACGCACGAAAATCCAAGCGGAAATCACGTGTTTCATTTTTTAAAACAGCCATTTCGCAGCATGTTAAAGAAAATGGAGGATACACTTCTTCTGGTTCATAAATATCAAAGCCGGGGACTTCATGTACCGTAAATCCGCCGACTACAGGCATTGCTTTATCAATATTGCCGTTTTTATACACCGTCATGATCATGCGGTATTCGCCGGGTGGAAAGCGATTATGTCCAAGCAGCTCTCTATCTATACGCATAATATATTCTACATAAGAATGTGGGGAAAGATGCCATAAAGCTAGATTAAAATCAAACTCATTGGGTACATTAACCCATATATTTCCATATTTTATGTATAAATCAAATGGATGTCCATAATAGTATGAATCATCAGTATCATTAATTAATTTATATCCTAGATGCCACTGATTCGCACTTTCTATATCAAATAGTATACTTATATATTCGTTTGCTTCCAGCAGTTCCATTTCGTAAAATAATAAAGTATGAATGTCTGTTAAATCAGCGTAATCATTTACATAATCGTTATATCGTGATGATACAAAGGAATTATACGACGGTTGTAATATGTACAGCATAACAGAAAACATAATTAATAAAATACAAATTATACCAAATGCCATCCATTTTTTTTTCATATATAGACCTCGCAACTATCAAACAAGAATCTAGGCAGATATACTTTGCCTAGATCCTTGTTTAAGTTAGAATCGTTGTTTATGTTAACTATTCGCTATAACAAAATGGGGATGCGCCCACCGTAAAGGCGAAAAAAGCCATACATCCGTACCTCTTCTGCCAGCAAGAACTCCTTCAAATAAATTTGTACCAGTAACTGGAGTTGACCAAATGGTTCCACCGCTGTCTCCTTGTACAGGTTGCACACTACCTGTGCGATTTACACTGGTCAAACCGCTTATTGTGCTATGTGGAGCAGGCATGTTCATGCTATCATTTACATTTATTACAACTCCACTAAAAGCACTAAATTGTCCTGCGCCACGGACAGTTGTACCTACTGGAATTGTTCCCGATCCTCGCGAACCGGTTATTCTATCACCAGTTCTAATAAAATTAGTCATCATACTTGTACCATGCGCATTCAAATTGATAATAGCCCAATCGCCATTGCTTGTTCCTGGACTACCATTGAAGACATGTCCAGCTGTTGACATTGCCACTGTACCAATTGCTTGTCCATTTCTGGATATCGTAGTTCCTGCATCAAAGCTTGTAAAGGTATGACCAGTGGTAATAAGGGCATTCGCGCCACCAGATGTTCGACGACCTGTAAGCCCTACAGAAAATGCAGTTCGTGCACCAGTTAGTTGTTCTCCGCCTCTCAACGACGTAAACTCAAATTTTTCTCCCAACTCAAAAATAACTGGCACAGGCATAAATCTAGTCGCGGCACTCATGTTGTCCACTAGCATATGACTCATATGGTCATTTTGATCCAGGACGATTCTATAGGCATTATCCATCGTGCTAAACCCAAATGACACAACAGGTATTTCCATTGCATCTACAAACATTTCTCCAAATGTAATTAATTCATTGAACGAAAACTGCACTTGCTTAAACACAACTGGCGCGCCTCTCCCAACCAGTCTTCTATAAAACGCAGTCGATTCATCGCTGATACAAGTAAGCTGTATCACCAGCGTGTCATAATCTACATATGCACCTGCATAATTATAAGGGTAGACAAGCTGTAGGTTGCCATCAACTACTACAAAGAAATGCTCAATCATTTGTGCATAGGCATCCACTGCATCTGCTTGTACTATCATACGGTGCTGAGTGTACAAAAATTCTTCTAACAAATGCTCATTACCCGGTTGGTTAATGTAGGCTTCGTAATCAAACATTTCTACAAATTCTAGATCATAAAAATCTATATACTCCATAACCTCGGGTTCATCAGCCATTACTGTTGCTGGCATTAACATAAATGCCATTAATAGTGATAGCAAAATTACCACCGAGCATTTTAATCGTTTGTTTTCCATAAAAATCCTCCCTTATAAAGATATCCATGTTCATATCAAATTGTCAACATGCGGCCGCTTATATGACAACAGATATGGTAAACATTGGTTAATTCGATGATATCACGGGGGGGGGGGGGATTTTCAATTTGTTTTGAAATTAATCAAATTTTTTTTAATTTTTGAAATTTTGAAGATAGACTAACTTTGTATATTTTGAGCCTGTTGGCAAATCTTTTTGGAGGGAAAAAACAGCCCAACAAAGGCCTCAGACGAAATGGGGAATGTTGGCATTCCAACTGACTTCGAACAATATCTAAA
>Ga0123355_10002766_pt1 | contig 24885 bp, 13 predicted proteins | sample TergutEmb28metaG_3_FD_89872 | JGI IMG/M metagenome (GOLD analysis project Ga0123355, IMG submission 89872) | Embiratermes neotenicus P1 segment gut microbial communities from Petit-Saut dam, French Guiana - Emb289 P1 | ecosystem: Host-associated > Arthropoda: Insects > Digestive system > Gut ...
AAAAATATTATGTAAAACTTCATATTTCCCTCTTTCTTTTTTTTTTTTTTTTTTTATTTTTTTTTTTTTTTTTACTACTACCAGGTAAAACCGGTAGCTGACAGGATCATTGAGTGCAAGCAACATGTCCACATCATAAACAATGTTGCAGTCACCCCCAGTATGTCTCAATTCACTTGCACAGGCTTTTAAAATTGTCTTGTAGCTTGCCTAATCTAACAATTACGCAGTTTATATGTTAAGTATTTACGGCTTCTCACAGATAATTCCAGAAAGGTCTGTACCAACAGTTAATTTTGTATCACAATATTATATTGGGCACAGTCCATAGTCCAAAGTATGTCAGATCAGTGATTTTTTGTGCTTACAGTTGCGATGATGACATGTTTCAGTGTGTCGATTAGTAAGTAATTACTGATGCTTCAGAGAAGGTAGTCAGTATAGTGACTAGGCTACGGGCTGAACGATCCGGGGTTCGGGCCCATCCAACCTCTTATTCAATGGGTGCTGTCCATGCTTCCCCCAGGGGCAAAGGGGCTGGGGGCATGAGGCTGACATCTTATTTCCAACAACTACTAAGATTAAGAATGAGTGGAGCTATACCTCCACTCCATATGCCTGAATGGCACATGCAGGGAATATTTACCTTTATCTTTGCAGCCTCCATCTTCAGGGTTTCTTTTGTATGTGGTTCTACTCCTGTCTATTGTTAACTTACTGTCATTACAATAACACATTCTTAATTCTTTTTTAATTTTAAGTTTCGTGACATGGTAAGGTTCACATTTGGGAGCTTTTAAATACTTGGCTAACCCTAGACCAGTTAGATGGCACAGGAATGGCTTTTGTTGTTGTTGTTCTTATGTCACATATGGGGTCATTTCCAAACTCATAACAGAATAAGAAATCACATTTAGGCTTGCTTGCCTGGTTATCTCTTTACTGACACTACAAATATCACCTTCTCCAGTGTCTTAATAATGTTATTTTGTTCTGTGTGGATGTTTCTTATGCTCATCCCAATGTATCTGACTGCCCCCATTCAGAAATATATACTTCTACCCCCTTCAAAGCCCCTGTGAACATCCATGTTTCTTTCTCAATAACTAAATTACAAAAAACACACATTTACAGCATCATTCACTACAACATATTTTGCACAAAACCTGATCAATAAGAGAACCAAAGCATGCACAAGTGTATGCGCTGACACATTCTTTTCAAATCAATCAAAGCTGGAAAACAAAAATTTGGAAATCTTAGCTACTAAAACACACATCTGTGCCTTGCTCAAATCATGGTACCCCTAAGTCATCAATTTCATTATCACAGCTTGGTTTCTCATGTATGTATAATGTACATACAGAATGCATATCGAAACAAAATCTGTCAACGGAGAACACAGCTACCATAGACACTCCACGGACATTCTAAAATAGTACACACAATGAACACAGTAAACAATGGAGGAAAGAAGACATAACCAGGAAACAATGCTTAAATTATCACTGGAGAAAAAGTTCTGAAAAAATCATATAGGCATAAAAGTTTCATTGGGTGACCTGATTAATGTGACATGGTTCTAATGAAAAATTTCAGACTTCTGCCACAGTGTACTTGAAATCTTCACTCTTCTGGGATGTTACACAGCAATGGTTGGTAGTATGTCAACCAACCTTCTGGGGAAGTGTTATCAGTCCCAACTTTAGGCCTCAAGTAGGCCCAGAAGAATGCCACAGCTGGTGGATGCATAAATATATAAGGGGCAGTGTACCAGTAAATGGCTAACATGAAAGTAATATGGTCAAACAGTAGGATTGATGGGGCCCTGAAATGGCCTATTACTATAGTCAGCTGTGGCGAGGTGAGGTCAGCACTATGAAGTAATCAATAGGCCAAGGAGAAAAAATGAGGACCAAAAGGAGGATGGAAGGGAAAAATTAATGTTTCGCACAAAATAAACATGCGAAAAGAGAAAACACTTCCAACCATTTCAACCAACAAGCTTTTTTTTTTACTGAGCATTATATATCTTTCAAAAGTTAGATGACTAACAAGCACATATGTGGTTACATCATAAGCAGTGCATTCACTGAAATAACCAAGAGTTTGTACATACTTATGCCATTCTACCAAGTCACAATCAAGATTAATACTACTACAATGTGGCAGAGAATTTATTGAACTTCCATTCATATATTTGTTTCACAAGTGAAACCTCCTTGCTGTACGAAATGCATGCTCACCAACTAACTTCACAATAAAATCATCAAATTGCTACAGATGACAATGACAGCCCTTCCATTATGAAGTTTCGCCATATACATAACTGATCATAACTCAAGTTTTCAATTAACAGTGTTATTTAACAAGGCCAAAATGGCCCAATAAAAATACAAGCTATCTGTATTAGTTTGTTACACCATGCAATGATTAAATTCACATTATATCGTTTCTTTAATATGGCTTGAGACTTCATGTCATATTTCATAGACTTGACACTCTCTGTAAATTCCAAAAATGCTAGAACTATCCAGCAAAGATGAGACTCAAAGTAGTGCTTCGTCCCTTCACTGCAACCCTAAGATATGTGTGGTATTAGTAACACGGTGTCAACATAATGTAACTGCTTTTCAGCAAGGATTTATGTAGAAGTTTTACCGGTAAGCATACAATGATCATGTAACAAAAACAGAAGTGTTATAAATGTTAAATTCACACAATTATATACTCCTCAATGCACTGGGGATTTCAACATGCGCACACACGCACACACACACACACACACTCAACCAAAAAACTGAATGGAAATATACTGTAACACTAAAGTCTGCATATAATTCAGGGTCAGAACATTTATCAGTGCAGCATCATGAGAATTTCAGAAGCCAGGATAATCTGGTCAGTTTTGTAACTAGGCAAAACGTTAAAAAGACTGAGAAATAGAGTTTAATTCCCAGGCAGGTGGGGAGAAACTTTTCTTTCTCCAGTGTCCAGACTAGCTCTACTGCCCTCCCTGTCTCCTACTGAAAGGGTACCAGGGACCTTCCCCACCAGTAAAGCAGTTGGGATATAAAGCTGTGTACTAGTCGCCACCTAGTGCCATGGTTAAGAATGCATGGACCTATACCTCAGTGTCACCACATTCCTTTATGGCATGGTGCCTAATTAAGGATGGGGTCAAATTTTTCTTTAATTTACATGACAATCCCACTCCATCCAAAAGCAACAAGATAAAAGTTATGACTGTGAAGAAAATACCCACAACGCACAAAGCCAGATCATTTCTATGTTACTGCCAATTACCATGGAATTAAATGTGATTAAAGTGTTACTTATACTGAGAAACTGTTGAAATTGTAGTATAGCATACATAACTCATAGAGACATGGTACTCAAAAAATTAGTGACCACAATGGAATGACAAGATGCTCCACATCCTTTTGAATCTCACTGCTATATTTCAGTGGTTATGGGTGAAGGACTGCACACAGTCTGTTATGAAACAGATACTAACAGCAAATTTTCTGAAGACAGGGTACATGAAAACATTCCACTTGATGCAAAGAGGAGCTGTGACAATAACTTCACCTTCATATTGTCACTTTAGTGTAAAGCTACACCTTTTGAAGGCAGCATTGTTCTAACTTTACAATAACAACGGAACATTCAAGAATTACAAGAATACTGTAACTGAAGGCACAGCAGTGTTAAATAAATAAAAATAATTAAAAAACTGAGGAGGTTTTGTGATTATACTCTCACTGATTAATCACTCTTATAACAGAATTGTAGATTCACCTCTATATTATTCATCTACAAGCTTCCCTTCCCCTCTGTGGTCCTTCACCCTTTGTCTACACAGAGTTTCTCTAAATCACACATCAAAACAGCAAGAAAATAACTTCCCTTCATCCAGGGCATACCTCCCACTCTCTCCTTCAGCACATACAAGACATGAAGAGCCATCTTTAGTCTTGCTTCATGTTGGAGCAACCTGTCAGCAAATCCTGATTATCATTACATGCAAAATTCATGTACTATAAACAGCATGAGTATCTCCCAGCTCCCTACAGCCTCATATCATTGTAAATTACACACTAACAAACTTTTAGTTTGTGTTAGATGGTTCGTGCGAGCAATCCCATGCAAATGTCTTCATGATCTTAAAAGAATTTGCCTTGTGTAAAAAATATGAAGGATATTAAGGGCAGGAAGGTAGAAAGTGGCAGACTGGTTATGGTGCATGTGAAAATATTCATAATACATGAAACACAATATCTGTACAAAAAATGGAAATGTTTAAAAACTGGAATGTGAACTATGTTTGGTTAACATTTCATGTTTTGGCATATAATTTTTCAGCTCTCACTTTACAAAAGGAAGTTTTTTTTAAAAAAAAAAAAAAGATAACAGCATGGCTCACATGCAAAGCATCATCTCAATGCTCTCTTCACCAACTAGCAGGTTTGTGTATACTTTTATACAACCATAAGGGGGCACAGTAAGCATGTCATATAGCCATAAAATCAGTTTAAGGATGGCAGGCCTACTGCAAACATGGTCAAATATCAAAGAACACAGTATGGCTTGATTTTTTCATGTGAGTGGTGTCACACCAGTGGAAATTTATAGCCAGTCGGTGGACCTGCATGTAACTCATGTAACATCATTGAAATATGTGTGGATACTGTACAGTACTTTTGATAATGGCAGGGTAGACATTGACAACAAGCAGGAACCTCGATGCTCAAGTACATCCATAATGGATAACAATGAGTGCCACACAGATGCCCTCATCACAGAGGAAAATTGCATTAAGCTGACATTGCACACGAGCTAGACATGTCATTGGATAATGTGTACAGCAATGTCCATGACAAAATGGATTACAGAAAAGTGTGTGCATGCTGGCTGTGAAAGAACCTCTCAGACAATAGAAAAGTTCATCACGTGGGACTCACTCTAATGCATTTAACGTGTTGTGCCAATCAAGGGGAGCAGTTTCTGCAGTACACTGTCAACAGGGATGAAACATGGGTCAAACATGTGACTTCTGAAACCAAAGAAGCATCTATGATGTGGAAACACCCATCCCCTCCCCTAGCAAAGAAATTCAGAGCAATGTCACTGGTAAGGAAGAGAAAGGCAACCATCTTCTTGTACTATGAAACTGTGCATGTGATGGATTTCATTGCATGTGCTGACACTGTATAACTGTTGAGTCTTACTGTAGTAAACTTGACAGGTTATAGCAGGTCATTTGTTGCGCACAGCCTGGGACATTGCACCAACATGTCATAAAGTTGCACAATAATGCCATGCCCCACACTTTCTGGTTACAGCACTGTGGCTAGGAGGTTACAGACAACCCTCTGCCCGACAGTTCCAGTCTCGTGACTAGTAATTTCCATTTCCTTATGAAGCACCTACCTCGAGAACAATTTGCAATAGATACTGATGTGATACAAGCTGTCACCTACTGGCTACAGACACTTTACGATGATTGCTTCTACAGTGGGACACAAAGTATTCTGCCAAGGTAGGAAAATGCTTATGAGGGGGTGCTGATAAGTCCTTAGCCCGACCAGGAAGAAAACAAGCTACAGCAACCACACTCGGGATTTATTCAACATACTCCCCACGAAGCTCAATACACTTCTTAGCCCGTTACTATAAATTTTGCATGCCACTCAAGAAAAATTCAAAAGGTTGTCCGTCCAACCAGGTCTCCGCGGCAGCAATGACATCCGCGTCGAACGAAAAATGGCGACCTTTCAATCGTTTTTCAGTCCAGGGAACTGGTGGTAGTCCGACAGGGCCAGATCCGGAGAATAGACTGGGTGATCAAGACACTGGAAGGCCAAGTAGGTCAGTTTCTTCTGGGTTGCAAGTGCCCAGTGAGCCGGGGCAATGTCGTGCAAGATCAAGAGCCCCTTGGTGACCTTCCCGCGGCATTTTTCCTTCAAAAGTCCTTCAATTTTACCAGAAGAGATGAGTAATACTCCGTGTTGATAGTTTGGCCATTTGGAAGATAATCAATGACGAGGATGCCGTCTTGATCCCAAAAAATCGAGGCGAGAACTTTTCAAGCGGATTTTTGCAGTCGGAATATTTTGGGACGGGGTGAGCCCCTATGCGGCCACTCCACTGATTGTTGCTTTGTCTCCAGGTCATAGTGATATAACCAGGTTTCGTTCATGGTCACCAATCGCGACAGGAAATCATTTGGATCGCGCCGAAAAAATTCCAAACGTTGCTCAGACGACTGGCACCGTTGACGTTTTTGATCCGCGTTCAGGCATTTCGGGACCCACTTCGCGGAGAGCTTCCTCATGTCCAAATCTTCATGAATGATGGGTCCAACCCGCTCACGTAAGATGCCCAGTTGCTCAGCTATTGATTTAGCCGAAATCCGGCAGTCTTCCAAGATTAACTCGTGAATTTGATCAATAATCTCCGGGGTGGTCACTGTTTTGGGTCGTCCAGGACGAGGCGCAGCACGGGTGGAAAAATCACCACGTTTAAACTGGGCCGCCCAGTTTTTGACGGTGGCATACGATGGTGCATGTTCCCCTAATGATTTTATCAGAATTGCGTGAATTTCCTTCGGGGCCTTGCCTTGCAGGAAAAAAAAAAAACTTGAAGACAGCTCGCGTCTCCGTGTTGTTGAAATCGCGCGCGTCGCCTGACATACTTCCTTTTAGCCTCTGTAACAAGAAAAGACTTGCAATTCGACACATGAACAGACCCCTCTTTCCAACGACACTATCGATTCCGTCCTACGACATCGAGAAGTAGGTCGGGCTAAGGACCTATCAGCACCCCGCCATAAATGTCAATTGTCACCAGGTGAAATTCTGATGTCTACCACCTGCTACCCATGTGCCATGCATAATTCGAAGTCAGAAAAAAAAAAGTCTCAACATCAGAGCACTTTTTACCTTACTTTTTGAAATTTCTTGTTTCCAAACTATATTCATGTACATACATGCAGTGTTATAAGGTTCTTAAAACTCTGGTTGCAAATGTGACTTCGACTTCTGATAATTTTGTAGTACAAAAAATGAAGTTCAATGGTCAGAATACAATGCCATTATTTATAAAACAGATCATGATTTAAAGGGAAAATTGTACCAACAAAGTTAATATTTTTACTGCATATCACAGTACCAAAACCAGGTGCATGGGATGTATAAATCTTTGTACTCTTTTCATGTGGAGAATATAGGATACTTGGAATATTACAATTTAAGAATACAAGACTTTGTTAAAGTCTCTACAGACCAGTATCATGAAATGCATGGTAAATGAAGGGAAGTCTATAGGATACAAGTGATTCTGGAAAAGTTAGATAGACTGACATGGGGTAAGGCAAACTCCCTACCTGATCTGCGAGTAAACCGCCTACCCCCTCGAGGGTGGGAGCGTTTAGGACCTCGCACAACACGAGGCACTGCGCCCTCCCGTGCAGTTCTGGGGGTCACCTTCATTTTCTTAATGTAAAACTCTCTGCAAGGGACACATCACACAACACTCAGTATTCATAACTGCACCCATTAGATCAAAACAAACTTTTGATTTTTCACTGTGGCAAAGAGTCAACCAATCACAACCTTCATATACATATTTTCTCAGAAGAACATTCAACAGCACAGGTAATTTCAATGACTAACACTTCCATTTGTTTTGTTTAAAAAAAAAGACACATACAAAATGTAGGTCACAAAGGTATGCAATAATATATTCATAGTAAATATTCACACAATACATTAAAACTTGATCATGTATCTTTCTTTCTTCCTTTCTTTGTACTCATATGTATGCAGTCATCTCAACTTCTTGTGTGTGCAGTTCACCTCAAAAGATCCAACAGTGCCCGCAATGCAAGCACGTTCCAATTAATTTAATTTCACGAGCAGATTTACCCAACTGCTCGCATATACCCTTTCAGGGCACCCTCAGGATGAATTGCATGGCACAAAGTTTCATCAAAATGCTGGTACCCATCTTCCACACTGAACAACACAATCATACACATCACCATAAGAACCCTGCAGGTTAAATACTAGTTTCAGTATGGTTATAGCTACAACAGACTAGCACTGTAGGTCGATGGCAGGATGTGCTTGATACTGCCAGTGACCAGACTGCTTATATAGAATAAAATTAACTTCTGCTAATTACTCTAACCAAATTCATGAGTTACATCCAAAATTCAGAATAACAGACAAGAAATTCAGAGTAATACTAAAATATTACCAAACAAAAGCCATATTCATGTTTATATGATAATTGTAACCTGTACTTTACAATGAGCCCAAATTTAATTTTATAAAGCCAATAAAAAAGCCTTTTTGGAAAATCAGTGTAAAACAAAAAATGCAAATATCTATAACATAGGCCTCCAAAGAATAATTTTAAAATATTTCTAGACGTACAAACATTTAGTAAAATACAGGGGAAATAACATTTCTTAAGAGCCATTATGGTTGTATTTTCATCACTCATTTCACATGACTTCTGGTTATGTTCCATACTGTGAATGCTCTTATGTTATCTGAAATACAGGCGGAAGTGGTTCTTACAGAATGTCGTACTTACAAAAACATTATTATGAATTAACAGGCTGAAGTCTGCTTAGGTTATGTTGGTGCACATGAACTGAAGAAAGACAAGTTCAACTGCATGGAAGAGAATTCTTTGTAAGGAGATCAAGATCTTACCTGCCACTGGGGGAACCCCAAGGTTTGTATTTGGGAGGCTGTTGTTTTAAAACTGAGGGGACAAAAGAGATCAAATTTCTGTTTCATCTACCTGTATTGCACCCTACCAGCAAAATCTAACTAATTTGGTAACATTCATTTAGCCTTTGGAAGCTTCATAATCTCTACCCATCACTAAACATTATTATAGTGATCAAATAAAATACGAAAAAATGTGAAGGGCATTTAGTGCACATAGAGCATATTCAAAATGCATAAAAAATTTTAGGCAGGAAACCAGAAAGGATGGAAGAACAACGAGGTACAAGGCAGGACGAACACACAACAATGGATTTTCAAAAAGCAGGGTGTGGGGATGTAGGCTGGATTCATATGGCTCCAGACAAGCTACATGGAGTTAGTACAGTTCATGATAGAGCTCTGCAGCTCTCCTTCCCACCCATTTCCTCAGTTTCTAGGGCTGCAAAGCTGAATCCCAAACTATACATAGGTGAAATCACAAAGGTCTCCATGCCCCCACTTCCACCCTCACCCCTCACAAAAAAAAAAAAAAAAAAACTTTAGGGTGGCTGAGCACTGAAGAGAATTTCTGTGAATTTATTCAACATTATGTTCCAAAATTACATGCAAATAAACTGTGTAATGCGAATTTGCCTTAGATCAAGTCTCACAGATACTTTAGTATTGCCATGCCAATCCTTCTGGTTTTATTAACTAACAGTTACTTCATTATAGAGAAAAGCAGAAAAATGCTTAAATGTTTTTAAAAATTAATGTTAATTTTGTCTGATAGCTGCAGACATTTTCATTAAAATAATTTTATGCAGAATAACATGTAGCTCATGCATTGTCAACAGTACATTCTTTATTATACTTTCATAAGCATTATTATTTGAATATCCCTAATTCTGCAGTAGAATGTTCAAAATGTACCCTGCCAATCACTGTCCAGTACTTTCATTTCCATCAGCCTCTTAATTAACATCTCAACACAACAAAATTCTACGTACTTTATACTGTGTTTCTGAACTCTCTGCCATTGTAATGGAAAAGGTCAGGGGTCATAATGTCCTTCCAATCATGCAAATATCTACAGCACCAACACAAAGGAATGCAAAAGCCCCTCTGACATATTCATTAAACACAAGTCACTGCACCATAATACTGTTTTGTCATCCAGTGATAACATTATTTCACACATTCTGAAAACTTATAAAAAGTTTAAAAAAATACCACATTCCTTGGCAGTAAAGCAACTGGAGCATGAAACTGACCGCTCAGCTCCAGCCACAGCACAGATAGGAATGTACACATTTTTATTACCACAGTCTCTGTATACCTTCAGAGCTTAAAGCTTATGCACTTTTTCTTTTCTATCCACCCAAAGGATTTTTTCAAATACTTTGGAATATTCATTTCTTAGAATCAACTGTTATAAAATAAAACGTTCCTATGGACACATTCACTCCAAAACAAAATTTTTATCTGCATGTCAAAATTAATCAACAGACATGTAAAGGAGAGTAACTGTTCATGTGCGTATTAAATGTAAGTGTACCATGAATATGAAAACTGGAAAGACAAGCACTAATACTTAAATACGTCTATTAGCTAAACCAGTAATTACTGAATCAACCAACTGACTACTTTGCAACAGATAATACACCAAAGACCCTCAAAGAGTTTTATCCACCTCCAATTTTTCTCATAGCCATGCTTGCCAAAAAATGCCTTACCAAAATCCTGAACACATTATTTTTCTCCTACATACCACTCCTTCTTATGTAATATACGCCTGTTTCTGTTTACTTAATCCCTCTTCGGTTCTAATATTTTACTAGACACCCTGAGTTTAGACACTTGTAATCTACATCTAATCTTCTCTGTGTAAGAAGCAAAATACACATCCACAGAAAGTACATGTATCTGGTAGAATTACTGTTTTACATACACATGAACTTCAACAGGACACATGGCCTATTTTGTAATGATTACGAAATCATGGATATTCAAAGTTTAAAAAAAAAGTAATTTTCGAAATGTTTACAGTAAACTGCTGTTAAATCAAGACATCCCAAAATTCTGGAGCTATAAGTGATCTACAACTCCTCTTTACTGCAGTTGTGAGTGCTAACATTGAGAAGAAACAAACACATGAAAGTAATTCTGCTGTACAGAGGATTCGGTTACAAAGAACTTGCAGAAACATTCAACACACATCAACTAGTTCCCAATTACCGCAACAGTGTGGGCAAGTTCAGACAGATGGACTAAAGTCACAAAAAAATCCACAGCCGGCTCTAACGACATTTATGTAGTAATGTGACAATCACTGCATGGTTTAAATATTTGCACTCAGCGCATGAAATGTCTGAAAGCAATCTCAATAAGTGGAACAAATATCTGAAATATCTTCAGCAAGATGACATGTATGATCGTTATAGCCATCCAGTTAGAGAAATGCTGCATGAACACAAGGGTAAGGTAAAGATCAGTGAACAGCCAGAATAATCCCCTTGATCTTACACACCTTCACTTTTACATATGGGGCCCTCTCAGAGTATGCTGTACAGTCAAGCACCTTCAAAAGTGAACTGTCACTGCATACAGCAAGAACACAACACATCACATAAAATTCATGCTGTTCCCCTGGACTGGAAAAAACATCTGTACATTTGTGTCATAAAGAACAATGGACATCCTGGGTATATTTTGTAAAAGCTGACACACAATGATCGAAATGCCTATGGTTTCAGACTTATGGGTACAATCAATACGTTTTTACAGTTCTGGATGGAACAGTGGATATTCCAATTGTGGACGAGAAAGGCGCTGTCAACATTGGAAGGTAGATGTAAGCACACAGAATAAATCACAAACAGCTGACATGTGGTTCTACAGATCAAGATTTTGCCTATGGTTATCATTTATCATAAAAACATTATGCATCACAGACTGAAAGGGAAAACCTCAGAACTAAATGGATCCAGATGACAATATATGGGAAGGAGAGGACATATTGATGGTTTGTAGTAAGTAAGAAAATATATGTAATGAATTAGACAGAATGGTATGAACCAACATAAATGTGAAACGCTTATAAATATTTGGTCAGAAAACATGAAGAGAGATCATTTGGGAGACCTAGGCACAGAGAGGAAGATAATATTAAAACGAATCATAAGGAGCTAGGGTTTCAACTGGGTCAGGTTAGAGGTCAGTGACAGGCTCGTGTGAACACACTGTCTACTTCCAAAGTATGTAAGCGTTTTTCTGTTCTTTTGTTATCCTACTTTGTTAGAAGCCTACTCTCTGTCCAAGGAGTGCTAACCAAATACCTAAGAGAGTCACTATTTCGGAATTACCTTCTATCTGATAACACAGCCTTATCTGTAACAGCTAATGATAAAGAACTAGTGGACTTGCAATACACGCAGCTTATTATGTACTGCAATGTCAACAAACAATAAAGATTCGGCAGCCGACTGAAAAACTCTCAATCCGTGACCCAGCGTGTGACACTTCGCTGACCCGGTGATACTGAGCGAAAGATCTTGTTGCTCTCTTGAGCTTTAAAAGCGAAATGTCATATACACGAATTTAATACCAAAAGTCTCCAGTCTTGGAACGGGGTTCATTCTTAAAATAAAGTAATGGAACTATTTACGGGGATTATGAAAATCTTATGAAAAAGCAACCCCCCCCCCTCTCCCCCTCGGACCAATATCGTGTTATTTACTGTCGTGGCGTCTCACATGATCCCTTTATGAATTAACCAACACAGCGACAGGCATAGCTCACTTTTACACCGTAAAACCGACACACTTGCCTACCAGTGGGAACAGTGGCAGGGAAAAACGGCGAAGAGCCGCGTAACTGTAGAGGGGTGTCCCATGAAACGCCGACCAAACTTCACGAGATCAATTGGGTCCTTCTGCAGAACACATATACAATCATGGGTTCGACAATCAACCGTTACGGAGCTAGGTCTTTTGTCGAAAACCGAATGCAAAGAGAATCGCTGATTGAAAAAAATAAATCAATTTTTGTGGTAATCTTATCATTGACAAATAGTTTCTTTAATTTAATTATATCAGTTACCTAGGGCAGTTGCAGTACTAGTTACCTCCTTTATCTACACTATCCCCGCTTGCTTTGCACCTTGTTTCGTGCCCTGAGGATTATTCCGAATGCGAGCCGAAGCGTCCGTGGTTCTCCATAGTTCCTCTCATTTCAGATTTCTCTTCCTAAACCAACTGCTTCGTATGTCCTGAGAAAGATAAGTCCAAAAGGAGTGAGATCTGGTGAATGGGGAACCCAGGTCTGCAGTCCTCCACGACCAATCCAACGGTATTCATATCACCACTTCAACTGTTCTGTTATTCGTCGACGGAAATGAGCTGGAGCGCCATCGCGTTGAAACCGCAAGATTAACCTGGCCCTAAAAGAAACTTCGTAGAGAGTGAGCTACTAGCTAATTCTCTATGAAATTTACAGAAAATGTAGCAGTTTTCTGTCAAAGAACTCTCAACAACAAACGGTTCAAAGAGTTGGTCGTCAAAAACCTGGCAAAATTACAACAATACTGTTAGGTAGCTGATATGACAAATGGAGGAGACGCCCTCCAGATACGGAGGGTAGTTGCATATATACTGAACAAGCAGTCACTGACAGCAGATAAGAGATGGTCCTCCAAGAAACAGGACGGGAGGACGTGGTCTGGATTAATCTGGCTCAGGATACGGACAAGTGGTTGGCTCTCGTGAACACGGTAATGAAACTTCAGTTTCCACACAATGCGGGAAAGTGCTTAACCAGCCGAAGAACTATTAGCTCCTCAACAAGAACACTGTTCCATTGATTTGGTTGGATGATTAGTCAAAAAAGGCTAATTTGCTCAGTCATCGACTTTCCTTACGTTTCCTCAATTTTCATCAATAACTACATTATATTTGAAAATCGCGGTAAAGTGACAGAATTTTCCTTCAAAATAGGAAATTACCCTCCTGCGGTTTGGCATACGTTTCATAGGACACTACTGTAAGATTCTTAAAACAAAATATAATAATATAAAACCAAATAGCATCAGTCGCTGTATACCGAGCCAACACTCAGCACGTAATGTGTCAATTCAGTGATGTATGAAGTCATGTTGGGTCAGTGACTCCGTCCTAACACAATGTACGAACGCCACCCCCGCAGATGTGGTAGCCACTAACCAAATCGATCGGCTCTCACCCTTACAACAGTGACAATGTAAACACTCTACAAGATTAACGTTACTGAGATCAAGAATTATAAACATGTTTCTGAATGAGAACAGTGTCCATGAATTTGGCGTACGTTTCACTTTCAGCTTGTCCGCCCATTTTATTACAAACAGTCCCAGCTAAACCAGTGACTATTAACTTCGTTAGAACTTTTACACAAAACATCCCCCCCCCCCTTATTTAAATGACAGCAAAAATATTAAAATGGTTATGTTTATATTTTAGCAACCGCTCGCGGTTTTGCCCAGCGCGGCTTGTACTATAAGCCGGTGAAAATAAATACAGGGAAACAATTGCCGAACGCTGAACAATTGAAGCAGACGCGGATACGCGGGTGGTTACTTAACCGCAGCTGAAGCTGGCAGTATTAGCTATCCAAGCGCTGTGTAAATGTTTAATGCACAAACATGTAGTATTTTAAGCGATGGGCTGGCGGGGGGGAGGGGGGTGGCTGCCCAAAAGCGCCTGAGTTCACGCAACCCTACTTTTATCATATAAATATATGAAGTTTTTACCGAACATGCCTTTATTACCTAACCTAAAACCCACGGTGAAGAAGGAATCACTGAATTAAGTTTCCTCGTATACCGTGTTCAACAAAACTGAACACATCGCACAATAAACTTAATACGCATTAGGTTAGTTTTCGAGAAAATGAAAGCACGTCACAAATAGCACCGCTCAGACGAATTTCTGTGTGAATACTGAAACTGCGTCCGCTCAACTATCTTACAGATACGTGTATGAGGGATGATAACGCGGCCAATACACACAGCACGCAACGAAGAAGATCCAGCAGCCACATTCCTAGCCTTAGTTATTAAGGTCGGCAGCTACAGAAAGTCGGTCTCACAACGATACGTAGATGCAAATTGGATTAGAATTTTAAAAGTTATCTGAGAGACTTAACCAGTTTTTCGCAAAAAAAAAAAGTCTTCTTTAAATAGATTATATTCTGCCACACTAAAGAACCCTGCAACTAGAACACTGAAGGGATATCGACGAAAAGCCGATACCGACAGTCGACAACAAAAGTCTGATCAAGACTAGTTTTTGTTCGTGTGTATCATATATAGCCCCTACTTCATACGGCAGTCAAATCGAATTTGACTTCGATACCAGAAAGCAATATTGGAAAAGGTAAACTCCAGAACGTTATATATAATTACCACCAGAGTTCTTTAAAAGTTATTAATCACACTCAAAAATGGGAATAATTACGTGGAAAATTAATGAAAGTCCTCTACACCTAACTTCAAATGTGTGACAGTTTCATAGGATAGATTTATCAGATCGACTTTACGCAAACCACGCTTCATCATGAAACAATGTTACTGGAAATAAGAAAAGCCTCTTGTCTCGAATTTCAACAAAATCTGTACAATGTAGTTGTGAGACACGTGGAAGAAGTCCATTTATCTAAGCGGTGGGACAACACTTATAGTAGCCATAAAGTATGCAAAATTGCATGTACCCCACTTAATTTGAAATATGTTAGAGGGCATTCACAGGGGACATTCCACGTAACACAGTCGATGAAAGATGAGTGACGAATTCTAGGAACTGCGGATTAACAATCAGATACAATCAATAGGTCTCTCACGTGTAACACAGGCTGCACAGAATAAATGATATGTTCTCCAGGTATTATCAAACAAGCTGCGACGTAACGATTCTGGCGTGATCATTTCCTTCCGTTTAATTGCCTCTAACAATGCAAGTGTTACGGGAAAATTTTTACTGAATTTGAAGGAAGTTTCGTTTCTCTCTATACCTTCTGTTCGAAACACTTGCCGACCAGACAAATACCTTCGAGTTACGCTCGGGACGCGCGCAGATAAGCACGTCTTGCGGAACGTACCCTTCATCGTTCTTACACTTAAACAAAAACTGCAGACACATTTTAGTACAACAGCTTATTACTTGCTCATATCTCAGTACCAACTTCAATGAAAATATATTCAGTGGTTCTCGAGTTATATGCGGATGGACATACATGGCAACACTAATAAGCGCATTTTAGCTTACTTTCCTTGATTAAATAGAAAACAAAAAACACGTTTCTGTGATCATCGTGGTATGTGTAACCCCATCTCAACGACTGAGTCGGCTGACAAATTTTCACAGAATTTGATACGGCTGTTATGTCATTAAGGCCACATAAGGACAGTAACTATAACATGGCGTACGTGCGAACAATCAAAACCGGAGACATTAGCGACACTTGCTTCAAGATTCTGAATCAATGCACGGCAAGAGACCTTGGAAGGTCAACAATTACGAACTTGGAGACGATGCACAACTTTGGGGTTAGGTTCGATAAATATAACGCACACAGAAGGCATACTTTGGTAGTAAGACCTTGAAAGAATAAAGCTAATGATGATGATGATGATAATAATAATAATTAGACAACATATTTTAGAAAGCTACGCAATAGAAAATAGGCTTCAAGAACGCCGCTTTGAGTTCTTTTTTCAACTTTCCGCTGCAACCAATATAGCTTACGCAGTTGTCACAAACAATACATCGTAGCCGAGGAGCACTGGCCTCTCAAGTTTTATTGCAAACAGTGAATGTGTACAGAAATGACAAATGTCACAATACTATATGTAAGCTTACTTACACGTGTTAAATAACAAAGTTTTAAGTAAAGGAACTTGCGTAAACCTTAAGGTATGGAATATCGCTACAGTACCTAAATAACAAATTCTCATATACAAGTATAATATAACCATATCCCGTTCAGTGATTAAGCATGACAAACACAGTACCCGAATCGCAGGTCTTCTTCAAGCGCCGTTAAGTGTAATATGAAAACTCGAATTCCTGTCTTGATACACACTAAGCATTGTGAGCATTCTTGTTCTTCTGAGTTTCAGTTTCTTAATTATCATTTAGTGGATGCTTCCTCTCAAATTACTCTACACATTGATTAATGTTGCATATTCAGTTACTTCGTTATTTTTGGTTAAACAAAAGGTCAGAAAAGATGTATCGTCTGTTCTCTTTCTACCTCACACTTGAGGTTTCGAAGATTCGAAATAAGTGAATCCGTACACGATACTGTTCTTGGATAGCAAAATTAGGACCGTAACGGATTTTCTATTTGGTGAGTGCGTGACTAACTTATACAGCTGCGTGTGACTGAGCTCCAGTCCTGAATTCCACTTTGAAGTACCTCAATAGAGTGACGGAGAGAGGAATGGACCAGTACTTCAGTGACTTTCACAATATTGCAAGAACAACAACAACAACTACAGGTGCAATAATAATAATAATAATATAATAGCGCAGAAGCTATGCAAATTTTGTTGAATTTGCCCTATCATTCCAGACGAACTTACAAATGGCTTAATAAACCACACAATATGTCAACAGTGGTAGACCGTAAGGACCAAACATGGCGAAGATAATATATTAAAATCAAGGAGATGATTGCTTTAAGAGCCAAACAAACATGAAAAGTGAACTAAATACCCTGCGAAATCACAAAGTTGGCTTCAAAATAAGAAATGGAGCACGAGAAACTGGAGACTGTTACTTGCGGTTGTACCAACACAAAGACAAACTGTGACTGATAAACGCCTCATTTCAGATAGAATTTTTTCCAAATAAATTCTTTCTAAGACACTGCATCTGTAACCTACTTTGCACCACGCGCCACAGATCGCATACGGCCTTCTCGACTTACAGACGTAGGTAGGATATTGCCTCTACATACAGAGCAGTTGAAAATAATACTAAACAAGCAGATGCGGACAGCCTAAGTGGGAAGGTCCTTCAACCAACGAAATGGGCGAGAAGCAAAGAACGCCTTAGCGTAAAATGTTCTGTACAATGAAATTATCATACAAAATGCGTTCGAAATATTGATAAGGTAACGTCTTAGGAACGGGCTCTTAGAGCAGAGAAACAGTACGTATCAGACCAAGGAAAATGCAGCACAATTATTAGACATAAATTACGGAAATTGGGTCCGAGGATGGGATGCTGAAGGAACGTGCTAAAAATCGAGCAGAAAGGCTTAAGTACAGGGATACAAATATCCCGAGGCCAGGTCGCTGTGGTGACAGAAATTTATACGGTGGTGTCTAGTATTAGTGAGTCCTAATACTGAATATTTTTTTGTATGCAACATGTCACTATTTTATGCAGACTTTTTAGCATAATGACTCCATGTCACTATTATGTATTTCGTTCAAATGTCCAGTTTCACTCCAGGTTAAAAGGATGCGCGGAAAGTGATAATTATAACAATCCAGAGAATTTCTTCTAGTAGAATCACAGATACACATGAACACGTAATTTGCTCTTCAAGTAAAAAGGCCTTCATTATTGACGGATCGCAAACAAACTTACGGCGTTTACAACGCATGTGTGAAAAATTAAGTGTTTGAAGTTGAGGAAATGTCCCCTAACAGAAGCCGAGAAATAGACGAAAACGTATTTTGCTCCAGAAGTAAAGTGTCCTTCAGTGTTGACCGATCGCAACCAAAATTATAATGTTTGTAGCGCATGCGCGGAAATTGATAAATATGGAGTTCCACGGAAATTCCTCTAGTAGAAGGTGAGATACGGAAGAAACATACTTTGCTCTCCAAGTAAAGTGCCCTTCATTATTGACCCGATCGCAACCAACCTTAGTGTTTTTAGCGCATGCGCGGGAAGTGGTTAATAAGCAGTTCAAGAAATTTTCTCTAATAGATGCCGAGATACAGATGATAACGCACTTTGCTCTCCAAGTAAAGTGCCCTTCATTACTGACCGTTCGCAACCAAACTTACTGTGTTTAGAGCGCATGCGCGTAAAGTAGAAAATATAACGAACCAGGGAATTTCCTCTAGTACACGCTGAGATACAGACGAGAGCGTACTTTGCTCTCCAAGTAAACAGCCCTTCGTTATTGACCGATTGCAACCAAACTTACAATGTTTATAGCGCATGCGCAGAAAGTGGTAAGTATAATGATCCAGGAAATTTCCTCTAGTGGAAGCATAGATACACATAACGTACTTGGCTCTCCAAGTAAAGTGTCCTTCATTATTGACCGAGCGCAACCATACTTAACTGTGTTAGTAATGTGTGTATGTATGACGTTCCAGGAAAATTCCTCTATTGGAAGCTGAGATACAAACAAAAAAGTACTTTCCTCTCCAAGTAAAGTGCTCTTCATTACTTATCGATCGAAAAGAAACTTAAGGCGTTGATAGCGCATACGCTAAAAGTGGAAAGTAGGAAGTTCCAGGAAAATTCCTCTAGCAGAAGCCGAGATACAGACGCAATCGTACTTTGCTCTCCAAGTAAAATACCCTTCATTAGTGAAAGATCGCAAACAAACTTACAGCGTTTATAGCACAAAGTGAAGAGTATGAAGTTGCAGAAAATTTCCCCTAGTACAAGTCAAGATACAGACGAAAACGCATTTTTCTCCCCAAGTAACGTACCCTTCGTTAATGATCGAGCACAACCAAACTTACTATGTTTATAGGGCATACGCGGAAAGTGAACAGTATAAGTTGCAGCAAATTTCCCATAGGAGAAGCTGAGATATAGACGATATCGTACGTCGCTCTCCAAGTAAAGTGCCCTTCATTATTGACCGATCGCAACCAAATTTAGACTGCTTGTAGCGCATGCGCGGCAAGTTGTTAATATGGAGTTGCAAGGAAATTTTCTCCAGTAGAAGCCGAGATACAGACGAAAACGTACTCTGATCTCCAAATAAAGTGCCCTACATTATTGACTGATCTCAACCAAATTTGGATTGTTTGTAGCGCATGCGCGGAAAGTGATAAATATGGAGTTCCAGGGAATTTCCTCTAGTAAAAGCCGAGATACTGACGAAAACGTACTTTGCTCTGCAAGTACAGTGCCCTTCATTATTGACCCATCGCAACCAAACTTGCTGTGTTAATACCGCATGCGCGTAAAGTAAAAAAGTGTCACGAACCAGGAAATTTCCTGTAAAAGCCGAGATACAGACGAAGACGTACTTTGCTCTCTAAGTGCTCTTTACTATTGACCGGTAGGAACCAAACTCACAGCCCACAAGTCAGCTCATCAGCTGTAGGCACAAGAGCCATGGGCAAGGAACTATGGGGCAATTTCATAATTTTGATCGACATAACAGTGCCGACACGTGAACTGTTCACTATATTGAATGGTAAGCCTTGTCAAAACCACTTCTGAAAAACATATATAAAACCGATATTGACTTTCATATAATTTTGACATACTGAAATTAATAACTGTTATAAATATACAATGCAGGGAAAATAAAACAAATGAGAATGGCACAGTATCGAGAATAGAATATTCAAAATAAGTTCAGACAGCATGGTTCATTTTGAGAGAAGTGACAATGTTACCACCACTCACATCACCCAGCCGTTGTGATGTGCATGTTACAGTGCCCATTGGTCACCAGCACAATTCACGGCCACTCAACGGATCTGAAACAGAATAAAACACGTCTGATCACACTCTTAATTCTAATCCGCTATTCTGAATCACCCTGTATTCAACACAAGTTATGACCGCAAAAAAAAGTACGCTTCATAGGTTTATTGCTGGGTTTCATAAACGTTAAACATCTTTAACAGTTTCGCGAGGTAAGATACCCAAAAGTCTGTACACTTTACTCCTGCTTAAAGTGTCATTGTTTCAAATTTAATTTCGTGTTTCTTGCCAGTTTGTGGGCCTTAATCTAGTCAATGTTGTACTTCTGGTAATTACAACTATTCTACGCATAACCTTTTTACGATTATGTCAAATGAGGCGAAGAACTTCTACGGGTCTATTGCACTAGCAGAAATACCAGTTCTTCGCCCGTGATATGGTTGTTTTACTTAAAGATATCGTAATTTGCTGGTAAAATACTAGAACCTGGATGCATGACACCCAGACATTGCGACTATTGTTAATTGTCTGGTCATCATATGTTCGGTTACGTAAAACAATTCAACAAACAATCCCTATTTTTAGCATTGTGACTATAATGAATAATCTGCTACCACGCGCTCGTTTAAGACACCAGAATCATCGGCCAAAACAATCTGCGCCTTAATCGGTAACGCAAGGCGCAACAATCAGCAAATCCGTACAGTCACGAAAATAAAAAAGTAACACTGCATCGCGATGTATATTACATTAAAAAATGGTTTCCCGAGATATAAAAATGTCACGCTGTCACTCTTAAATTACAATGAAATTCATCAACAAGAAAAGTTTTAGAGTATGTTGCAAATTTCCTGTACGCACATTGCACCCTATATTTTTTGATGTACTGAACCAGATACTAGAGACATAATCCCAACAATACGGAAATACTTTCAGTAACAATACTGAAAAAAATAAAGATAACAAAAAGGTGAAGTATATGCGAACGTTTTGTCCTCACAACAGAAAGGCATAAAGATAAGAAGAAAGTAAGTACAAATGTAATTTAAGGAAAAGCGTTTTCGTCGCAATATTCATGCACGAAGAACAGAAGAAACCGAAGTTTACGTTTTTCGATTAAAAATGGCAACAAGAAATTCCAACCACATTCCGATACTATGAAGTAGTCCTGCATTAACTTCAAATCATCATCTATCGCACAACGTGAGAACATCACATGGTTAAATGTAATTGTGTATCTGAATGTACTGTATATAGCCCTCAGCAGGAGGGCAATTAACATTTTACACAAGACAAACATAACGACAAAGGTGCAACATAAAAACCCGGAGAGTTTATTTCTTTACATTTCGATCATCCTGTTTCCCTATTATCACCCGGCCATGAATCGGAAAACAACAGTTTATGTGAAAGCCGTGCAGAAGAAATGAGAATCGCAATAAGGGCGAAACCCGAGTGTACTACAAATTATTAAGCAGACAGATAACAGCACAGGCCTATAATTAAAGACAAGAATAAGACATGGCTGTCGTGTCTTCCAAATTTATTTTCCCTTGCACTGTACAAAAATGCAACCGTTTACTTTCTGGTTCCAGAATATGTTAGATATTATTGTTGTAAACAGGTGATCTATGATAAGAAATACTTAAGAAACACGGCGATCATTCCACTAAGAACGTGGTGCTTTATTCCCGCCGATAACTCATGGGGATAGCAAAGTTCTGATAAGCAGGCCTACTCGTATCTACACGGCTCTGAAGTAAACTGCGTCCTGGTCGAAGTATTAAAGGCCTACTTCATGAACGCTGATGCCATTTAATTTACAACTATTTATTGCAAACACTTCACAGTTCTAGCGGTTAACAGAATTTAAAGCCTTTAAGAGTAGTTCTGAAAAAAAAAAAAGCCTCCATTGTGCTGAAAATTCTTCGTATCAGTGAGGAGGGACTAGTATAAACCATAAATTAAAAACGACACAACTTTATGACCAACTTTTGTACGCATGTGTCACTAACGTAGATTCCATTTACTGGGAAGAGCTTCTCGCATCGCAAAACGATACCTTAATACAGGTTCACACCTTTCGAAGACCAGTTATTACACGAAATTACAACGCTCTGTATTAAGCGGCTCTAGTATCGATCCCACATCGTACGTTCACGCGGCTCATGTGCTGGTAGTATTATCCACGGTACAGGATTGTAAAGTAAACTGCACGGACGGAATGACTTCCGCTGGCATGCTATTCCAGTTGGACTTACATTTCTAACTCTAAAGTACAGAACTTGTCAGTTTATATTTTTAAACGCCAAAGAAAAAAAAAAGTACAATACATCACGGAAGAAAGCTCGAGAAAAATAAACTGCATTCAATAGGCGCTTAACGAAATCCCCTCTTCAATAGGCGCTTAACGAAATCCCCTCGCCCAGAGGCTCACTGTATGAGTCGATTCGCAAAAATGATTACAATCGCCACCAAGCTCATTTAACTCGCCCGTTGGTGACACTTATGGAGCTCTGGCCAGAGCCAAAATCAATAATTTTCAGAAGTTAGCAAACACACTGCATCATGATTTAACTTATATTTCAAATTTAAACGTGGCAAGTTTTATTCCATAAAATAAATGTAGGTTATAACGACACTCCTTAAGAATTGAAACTGATGTTATTTCACGTACAAATTTAGGAGCGCAAGTCCATATTCATTGGCAGTTTTTTTTTTAATAAGAGTACCATTATACAGTACTTTATTAACGCTACAGTAACCATAGCACGTGGAACGTACTGTATGCGATCTGTGACAGAAAATAATGAATGAACGTGATGGAGTGCCGATTGGTCCTCTTACATGTCAAAGAACTTTACAACACTGAATTTGCAGGTGCCATACTTTCTATTGGATCTTGCAGTGCTACAAACATATAGCAATGCAAGAAAACATTATATATATATATATATATATATATACACACATACACATGTATGTGTGTGTGTGTGTGCGTGTGTGTGTGTGTGTGTGAAATAAACTTCAAACACAACAACACTTCACCAAATACCACAAATGATAAAATTAAAACAAATAAGATAGGTGGATGTGGATGTACAGACCGGCCCTGGGGCCCGCCCACCCACCCTCCTAAACAATGTGTAGTGGGTCTTTCCTGGGGGTAAAGCGGCTGGAGCGTGGCGCCTATTACCGACCTCATCTAGCGCTGATGTTAAAGGAAGCGTAGAGCTATACGTCTACTCCCCCTCTGGGCCTTCGTGGCCTGTTCTAGGATGAAGTTTACCTTTACCTTTAAGAATAAGTGGATACGGAGGTGCAAGGTATAGATACGGAATTCATAACAGATGTTTAGAAATCTGACGAGAAGCGTCTACGTGGGAAGCCATGGCGTGAAGAATGGGCAGATAATGGTGAGTGAGATGAAACTTGTGGAGGCACACTGTGAAGACGTGAGGGGGGTGAAACTGGATCAGGGTCCTAAACACTGCCATAGCCTTATAAGTGATAAAGCACTGGGTTCTGGTACCTGAAAATCAGTAGACCTACACAGTTTTATATACTACATAACACTTTGGGAGAAGAAGTGGAGTGTTGACAAATTTTTCCTCTTACCGGCATATTACATTATCGTTTAAATTATATTCCCTCATTTTTGTAGTATTTTACTATCAACTGGTTGTCTTTAGACGAAACAATGAGAGTGATTTCCCAAGAATGCATGCAGTCGACAAGAGCTCAGCACTTCCCTCCGACAACATACAAGCACACATCCAATATACGAAGCAATTTGCTTGCAACAAAGGCTGAGGGAGAATACGCCTTTGTGTCCAGACATAGAAGCCCGAAATTGAAGCCATGATTATTTAAGAAGACCCAAGGCTCACGATTAGAAACACCAGTAGACTCAAAACGCCAACAATAAAATTACGTCCAGGATGAAAATGAGTTATTAAGAAACGCTGACGGAACAAACTAAGCCAACAGAAAAAGTGTTACCACTCATACTGAAATGTAAATACAGACTGTAAGGAGTCCTGAAATGATTATTCATTCGATCCGTTCATAAACTCTGACAGGGAACAATAAGGCAGACCGTAACACAGAAGTACAGTACTATGATTTTCATGTGTTATACGAATGCATTTTGTAACATTTTAAAATCGCTAAGTTCATAACTGCTCCCTTGAAGACGGTATACTATTTATTCAATTGATGAAAGAAGTTTCCGATTAAAAAAAATAAATTCCTTTAAAGGTTTCATGGAATACAACTTCTAAGTCGCATAAACCCTGTTAAACCCCTACAAAACCCAATTTTTCTAACATTACCCCCCCACCATGCTGAGGTCTCCAACTCGTCTCTTTAAAACAAGGTTTAAATTCATAATTTAATTACAACAAATTAGATCAACCGTTTCACACGATGCTGGGTAGCCACCTACATTGGGTAAACCGAATAAACGTTTTTCACTTCCAAATTTT
>Ga0123355_10002767_pt1 | contig 24878 bp, 14 predicted proteins | sample TergutEmb28metaG_3_FD_89872 | JGI IMG/M metagenome (GOLD analysis project Ga0123355, IMG submission 89872) | Embiratermes neotenicus P1 segment gut microbial communities from Petit-Saut dam, French Guiana - Emb289 P1 | ecosystem: Host-associated > Arthropoda: Insects > Digestive system > Gut ...
AGGGTCTTGGTGGGGAAACCGGAGGGAAGGAGACCACTGGGGAGACCTAGGCGTAGATGGGCGGATAATATTAGGATGGATCTCCAGGAAGTGGGATGTGTGTATAGGGACTGGATTGGACTGACCCAGGATAAAGACAGGTGGTGGACGCTTGTGAGTGCGGTAATGAACCTCCGGGTTCCGTGAAATGCGGGGAATTTCTTGACTAGCTGCAGACCAGTTAGCTTCTCAAGAAGGACTCTGCACCATGGAGTAAGTAAGTAAGTATACAAGCATAGTGATCACATGTTTTTTTGGTCATTGTACATTCCCAGGCCCAGTCAAACCTTCATCTAATTCAAATAAAATTATCAAAGATCAATATTATGATCATCATCTACCAGAACACCAACATAAACCCAAACTCCAAAAGCTGTAGCTATGTATCATATTTTGGACTAGACAAAGTGTCCCCAAAATCATGAAAATATCAATGAACCAACCATTTTCAGAATAAATCAGATGTTTTCAGGACTCACAAGAATTTTCATAACTTTTCTACAATAAAATTCTTCACCATTCCTCAAGCTTAGGTTGTGAAATTGCAATGATCACAATGGACCCAGGTTGCTGCCCAGGTAAGGCTGTGCGGCTCGACCGGTGACAATCACACTGCCACTGAAGGAAGCAGAATTCTATCCATCCCTTCACCTAATGGGTAGCTGAAGCTAGTACAATATCTTGAAAAAATATACTTTCATACTAGGTACAGCAGTTTTTAAGCAAAGTGTAACCAGTCACACGAAACACCATTTGCATACACACAAGTATGTTGCAAAGGAACAAGATTCATAACAAAATACATGGCAGTGAAGAAGCCACTTGACACTAAGGGCAACATGTTAAACACCAAGAATTAAGTGACTTCTGCACCACCTTGTACACCAGATGAACAAATAGACACAGTCACCAAAAGCACACGTTTTAAAAACACTGCTGTATAAGAAAATGAATTTATTATGTAAGGGTAGTACAATTGATCAGGAGTCCTTCATTAATTCCTCATTCACTTTTGAATGAACATGGCTTGAAATTGATGTTATTGGGTCTGCCTTAAATTCATCATTTGCCAAAAGACTCTTGAAGAGAGAGACATCTTTCAACCTGAAAAGAACATACAATAATTTACTAACAACTCACAAAATAAACTACAACTGTCAATGCAGACTTCTAGGTTACGAGTGTTCTAACCTCATAATGGGTCTTCTACCTTGAAGACGAATCACAGTGAAACAGCTGCATCCACCTATTGACCACAGTAATCCCTCCGCATAACAGCAATCAGTTTACAAGTTTTTGCTTTTAAAAGCTGCACAAATTAATATATGTTTCTCTATTTGCAAGCCAATACAAAAGCTCCTGCCACCCACAAACCAATCACTGCTCCTAGTGCCTCTGATCAGTTGCAGTCGGTTCTCAATTGCATCAAATGCACAGAATGTCATGGCATACATGAATGGTCCTGCATATAAACAGCAGCATCAGTTTCTCTCATCATTCACATAGCTGCGATGTGAGGTTAAATCTTCACAAAGTTCATCATTTCACAATGACTAAATTCCAAGGAATTCTTGTGTATTATATTTCTATTGAGGATAAAACACCTAATGTTTATGCACTGTTAATACAGATTGAATGTTGCAAATACTGTTTATGCATAGGTTCATGGTCAGAATATTATTTAAATAAGGTAACTGACAGTCACAGTTCATTCATACTCAGGTACTGCTGTGTGTTTTATTAAGGTGAACCTTGTATTTTTGAGGGGAAACTTTTGACCTCTGGAACCAATTAAAATATCTAAGATGGGAAGTAATGAGAAATTAATTTCCAATTTAAGATTTTTTTAGGACTGAATTAATCTTGTAAACTGAGTGAATACTGCATGCCGTATTATACACCAGTATGTCATTTTACGAATCTTTGGCCCCGTGAAAACCTGAATTCTAATACAAGCCACAAAAGTTTCTCTTGAATGTTTCAAGCAGCTTTTTGTTCAGGCAGAGTAAAAATTTCATAAACAGTGAGACAAATTAATACAAAAAAATCACTCACCAATATGTACTGAATGCTTATAACTCCAAATCTCTCTGAACACAGCAAGTGACAATACCCATTAATAACTTATACACAGAAAACTGGTACCTCACAGAGATGCAGTACAAGACTGTAGAAAATTACATAACAATGTGCTTCACAATTTTACTCCTTAACAATTACTGCTGAGGTGATTAAATCAAGACGTATGAAATGGTAAAAAAATTCAGAACATCACACACAAAATGAAACAAATATGTGTGAAATTCTGGCTGGAAGAACTTGAGGCAAGAGATCTTGGGACTCTATAGATGGGAGGGTAAGACTGAAATACATCTTAAAAAAACAGACTCTTGGTTTACTGGATGACACATCACATACTGTACCACTGAGAGTGAAAATGAGAAATGGAATGTAGACCAGGATAGGGTTTAACTGTCAATATGTGCTGGACTTCTGGGTTATAAATCACATCTACAGACACATCATCACCCTGTAGTTATTCATACAATAAATAATTTACAATTGTGTTCTCTTGCACATACATCCAGTCCTTATTCAGTGTCCCCTGCCAATTTACACCGATCAATTTGCACTCTCTCCCATCTTCAGTTTAATGCCCCTTGGCTGGCTGCATTCTGTTACGTTAACTCCTTACTTCTGATAGGAATATCATTTTAGATTTATGCCAACATTTTCAGGAATGCAACTAGGGTGTGCAACAAGAGCTGGGGGTATCAGCATACCCAACAGTACAGAAAATACAACAGCTAGTTAGAATTAAAACTGACTACAATCAATATAATGATTAAGTCACAGGCTTGACAAATGGGAATTGGGGTTTAATTCCCAGCTGGGGCAAGTATTTCACTCTTCTTCACTGTGTACATACTGGCTGCGGGCCCAGCCACCCTCTACTCTGCATGTACAACAGGCTATTCATCCAAACATAAAGCAGCTACAGTGTGACATTGACCAGTCAGCTGGACCCCCAAAGTGCAAGGAGCCTACCCAGTGCCTTCACACCAAAGTACCTTATGAGGCACAGGAATAATTCTACTGTTTTCACCTTCAACTAACATGGTACCAACTGATAAAAAAAAAGACTGCATTATTATGAACTCTCCATGTAATATAGCTACACAAAAAATTACATGGCAAACAACTTGAGTACCAAATAATGAAAATTGTAAATACAGACAATTTAAACAGGACCAGAGAAAAGCAAAATGAATTTAATGCAAAACAATGCAGCGAAGAGTGCAGGATGAGTTCCACACATACCTCTAACTGCAGCGACGGCCAAAATATAACAGTTTTAATGTCAATGATCTCTTGCTAACTGTGAGCATTATTCCATATCAAAAAACACCAAAATCAATATTTTATAAAAATTTGGAATAAAGGGAACTGGATCTACACTTACACATTCACTAAGCCGTCTGTTCCAACACTAAACTTAAAAAAAAAAAAGTAATAATTTTAAATATAAATTAGAACCATGCTACAAAAACATGCCACAAGAAGACACTCTGCAGACATTACATGGCAGCTAGAAAATTTGTTTTGGATGTCATTACAGCTCAACCCCCATAAATGTGATTGTCTTGGTGTGCAAGCCACTGATTCCTTTTGTGGTTAAATATACAAAGATTATGGTTAGCAAAACTGAATACAAATGGAAAACTATGAACATGTAAAATACATGGTTCTAAAAAAAAAATATATATATTCAATCAGTACCTCTTGATCATTAAACTTACATGACTTTATTCCTATATTTTGCTTTAGAAATACCCCTTTGTTTTGTAACATGTTTTCGTTTGGAGTCAGAATTCTTCTCAGCTAGTGCAGTGCTTAAATCAAGTGATGGTAGTTTATCTGATAAGCCAAGGAGCTGAAATTTATCTGACTGTGGCTGAGTCTCTGCTTTAGGTAGACTCTTCTTTAACTTTTTCTGTTTCTTTCCATCTTTTTGTCTCTGCTGATATGCTGCCTCCAGCTCTGTAAATAAACCACCACAAACAATGCTCAATTAACCTTTTGGTGCCGGAATTATTTTTTTAATTTTAGCACACCCTGTATATTAAATGTGAATAATACAGGAACCAAATATGTTCGATTTATGAAACAAACTGCATTTTGAAGAGGAAAAAACGGAGAGTATATACCATGTTTAAATTATTCCATGCCTGTATTTGTTGAATAAATATATAAATTGCAACTTTTAGAGGTTAGCGGTGCGGTACGACCACTATAGTCGTCGTTAGGCATCAAAAGGTTAAACACAATATCATGCCATCTGACATACTGTGACAAGCACATAACAGACTACTAATTCTAAGTACCTGAGTCAGTACAAGTTCCACATCATAAAACCTTAAAGTACCTGCCCACATTCAAAACAGCTACCGCTTTAGACTGGCCAGTTGAGCTCATATTTTCAAAATGCAATTCTTCCATACAATTTGTAATACAAGCCTCCCATTTACTTATAGTCTCAGAAGCAGTCTTCTGCTAAGAGCGTTCCCATGAAAAAACTGCATGCATTTCTTGTTCTGCAGCACACATTGTACAAGAGTTTCAACATAAATATGCAAAACATTTTTACATGAACTGCTGTAAGCCATGGCAAAATATGTATGTTTATTTACTTATACTGTTTGCATAATTCATTCCAGTGGCATGTGCAGAATGCGACAATTCCTTGCTGTTCTCAGGAGCTTCTTCCATTCCTATCTGCTATGCACTTTTTCTTGCCACCCTTCTCCACCAACTAATCTTCCATCCTCTCTCACCTCATCTTGCCATCTATTTCTTGGTCCACCTCTCAATCTTGTTCCCAAATTCATATATAATACTCTTTTGGGAATTCCATTTTCTTCCATTCTCTGTACATGTCCAAACCAATGTAATTTACTTAACCTTATTGTCTCTATTGTACTAGGTTTTTTAACACTCGCATAAATTTCTTTATTGGCTAATATCCTCCAATTTTCTTTTTTTCTTTTTCATTGTCATATACTGGGCCTAAAATTCTTCTATACACTTTCCTTTCAAAAATGTTCAATTGCTTTCTATATCTCTTTGTTAGTATCTAAGTCTCTGATGCATAGGTTAATGTTTTGTCTATTATGGTGTTCTTTACTGTCCGCATAATGTTAATTTTAAAATACAACAGTACAACTGCCACAATGTCAAGTTAAAATTTTACCCAGTGACGGATTTACTGTAGCAGGAATAGTTCGTTTAACCCTTTACCTGCTAACATGGAGAATATGGTGAGCCCCGAATAATGCTAACAAAGGGCAGATGGGATTTAACTCAGCATTTAAAGGATTAATACTAACTGTCTACACATCATTCAAATACAACAGCCAACAAACGAGCACACTATTTGTACAGGAAAGAGCTACAATAAAAATGATGTAGAAACATAGTGTGTGAGTGTAAGAAGAAGAAAAGTAATGACTACAATAGCACAAAAAAAAAAAAATAATGTACTGCATATACTACAACATATGACAAATGGGTGTCTATCAAAATCAATCTGCAAAACAGCAATGTTACAAGTGTAATAAATAATGTGTTAAAACAAATATGCAGTAGCTTCAAAACGTTCCCAGAATCACTTTATTCCTGAGAAATACAAAACAATACAATCATTTATGCTACATTTCCTTCAAAATAGTCTCCTTGTGCAACTATACACTTCCTGCCAGCATACCATACAAGTGTTGGAAACATTACTGGAAGTCATTTTATGAAAGCCTTTTCAGCTCTTCCCTTTCAGTCTTAATTAAGTCAGTAGCATCACAAAAGTGCCATCCCTTCAGTACTGATTTCAGGTGAGGGAACAGGTAAAAATCAGCTGGAGCGAGGACAGGAGATTTCGGGGGATGCTCCAGTGTTGTCACGCCATTCTTTGCTAACAAATCCTTGACCAAAACTGACTGGTGTACTGGAGCACTTTTGTGACGGAGAAACCTTCTGTTGTTTCTCCACTTCTCAGGGCATTTCCTTCTGACTGCATCCCTAAGGCGATGAAGGATGTCAATATACATTTCTTCATTAACATTAGCAACTCCTGTGAATTTTACCAGTGATTTCCAAGAACTTTTTGAAGCTACTTTGTATATACTGGATGCAGACATTTGGTATTACCAAATAATAATGCAATACAGCATACAGGGCTAACACACCATAAAACTACTACACAATTGAATAATCCATGACAAGAAGCATGGTACAGTACCACATACAGAAAATATAAATAAGGTAGACTGCAGATGCCTTTTATGTGAGTGATGTATATATCCCCACTTTAAGTTGAAGGCTGTTCTGACAAATTTTTGTTGAACTTCTTGCATTTGTGTTATTTCAAATTTTGTGTATAAAGTGCAACTTTATTAATAATTTTATATCACAATGTTTGCAAGTTGCATATAAATTTGCATAAAATGTGACTGCACTATAATCTGATACCACAATGTTAAGAAGACTGCAGGGGCAAATATTACTTTGAGATCCATATACCAACAACACAGGCTTCTTGTGATACTTTTAACAGTCACTTACACCACATTTTCTTTGTTTTCTTTCAAAGTCCATACTAAAAATAAATATTAATAAAGGGAAAACAATGAAATGTGTTCACAGTTCTGAAGTACAAATGCAACTCTAAAGACAAAGCATGTGTAACACTAAAAAAGTTCACGTTAGAGCGCATGTGCAGCAACAGTTCCTTTCAAGTTAAAGGTCCTGAGCATACACTGCTTTGGTGCTCATGAGCAGCATGCTATCTTGTCATTTACAATGTCCACACACAACAGGACGAGCTCATGAACTCCAGTATGCATACACCATTATACCAGCATGAACTTCATTTGTGACTTAGTGGAACACTACACAAAACAAAACAAAACATCCATTCTACACAACTTAATATATTTGACAGCAACTAGTTTTCTATTATCTTACTTCTTAGGAATGCTTCATGGCGAAGTTTCTTTTTTTCTTTCTTTGATATAACACTTCCTGCACAAAGTGATTTCTTTGATATCACACTTCTAACATCAGAATCTTTCAAAGACTGTTTCAAATTATCAACACTAATATCTATCCCAGCAAAGGGATTTTCCGGAACAGATAATACTGCGAGAGTTTCTGGCGGCTGCTTTATACTTGTGTCATAATTCTCAATAGCTGTAGATGAAGCATTATTTGATGACTTCACTTTCAATAGATGATATTTTTGTCTCTCTCTTCTCAGCTTCCCCATTCCCTGTAAAATAATACCACCTTAGCATCAAACTGGTTTACAACCAATTAATCCTTTCAGTTCATTTACGACTGCAAAAGTACGAAACAACTGTCCGAAGTGCAACGTAAAAATTAGCCTCTTTTTCACGTTGACATTCTCCTCCTGCGTCCACGCTACTGTACAATCGTAACAGCCGCTATCTGAATATCCAGTTACACATAGAATTATTCTGAAAGTAATTCTGCATAACTCTATACGTCTGTTAAATAAGGGTTGAAAAACCGTGGAAACTCAACTCCACTTCAGTCCAGACTAGTTGGGTAACTATTTAATCTTGTCAGGCCTCACTATTTACAAGTACGTGTTGGGTCTGTAAGACCTCCAAATACTCACATGTCTTATACAAAGCAAAAAATTTGAACGAAGACAGTAACATTAGTTTAATACAAACGCACTTACCTGTCTAGAACATTTAATTTTCCATGCTCACGATCACCATCTTAAGATTTTAAATGATTGGTTCTCTTGCGGTCGGGACGAAATGTGACTGTCACAGGGGATCATGCAGGGGATCAGTTCAATGCCACGGATACGATCTAGGCACGGTACATGACGGGCAGGGAAGAAAGCAGACACCATGGTTTACACGCTTGTAAATCCAAGATAGAAGCTTGAAATCCCGAGATCAGAAATCCAGGGACAAAAAAGTCCCTGCCACTATAATCTACAAAGTTTAAACTATGAGGATTCCTTTTGATGCAGCCTTATGTCTTCATATTTAATCCAGCAATCCTACACTGTTATTTCTCACGCAAAATAATTTTAAATTCTAATGTATGGAGATTCAGATTTGGGTATTCTATTAGGGACAGGATTTTATGTTATTCAAACCATGTCTATTCTTATAATCAATATATTATCTAGTAATTGCACTTCGTAATGCAACGTACGCGGCGTACATACATTCCTACATGTTTCGGCACCGAGGTGCCATAATCAGGGAGATATTACAACAAGGGTGTATAAGTCAACCTCCCGATATAGGTTTTGTCTATTTTTATAAACATGGTTCAAATGTTAGATTGTAAAATTACGTAAAATTGTCAACATACATTAAATTAATGGTAACGACAATTTAGAGTATTCTGAGGTGTTATTATATATTAATCATAAACCGCCTCAGTGGTCAGTTCTTATTTATATATATGGTATATACAAACATTGGATTTGATTTCTTATGATCTAAAACAATCTCGTCAAAACGTACCGACCAATGTGTATGTTACGGGGCGGCGTAGTATATCGACCACTGAGGCGGCTACCGGTGCTACTTTGGAGGGTCAAGCAGTCCTTGACGCTTGAATATGAGACCAATAGGTTGTTCCGAAACGTCGGAAACCAACTGCCAATTAACACTGCGTATAAATCCCAGATGATCGAAGATCTCATTTATACCGCTGAGGAAGCCCCATATACGCGCAGGAAGTTTCTTATGATAACGGGGAAATATGACGTTTATAAATTGGTGCAATTGTTCCGAGGTCTTGATATATTTGTGTAATCGGTGTAGTGACTGGGATCACGTAGAATGTAAATCCGAAATGTAATTTTTTACAAAATTGCTGGCGTGTTTGTGCATGGAAGACAGCTATTAAACATGGGACTGTTTATTATTCATGAAAGAACTTAAGTTATCAAAGACTTGGGAGTCATTGAGGCTTTTGTATGCAGTTCAGTGTCTTTTGTGGAAAACTGTTTTTTCATGTATTACGATTGTGACGGACGAGCAATGTTATTTGTTTTTCTTACTTATTGACCGTTTTGTGAGGTAGCGTAGTACAGATGACACTATATCCTTAGTAACTTTGTAAAATGCTGTGTAAGTGTTGAAAACGGTCATGGAAAAGAATGCCTGTTGTGACAGTGATTCACGTACACCCAAGACTGTAGAACGTCAAATGTCGTCAAAACTCTGTTTGTTGGAATCTGGCTTGGGAAAGACATCTTGTGAAGTTGAAGAGATTGTATCCAAGGTTATGGCTGGCTCTAATGTCACTTGTGATGATGTAGTAAAAGAAGAGTATGAAATTTGTGATACAAATGGCTTTTCAAGCACTGTGTTGTGTGCTGAAGAAATTGATAAATGGGTGCCCATGGAGTATGTTAAGGTTGAACTAACAGACGAAAACAGTGAAGCAGATGTTCAGAAAGTAGCGACCAGACAGGAGGAGTTTAATTGTAAAAACATAAAGTCTCGTTCTATTGAAAATAAAAGTAGGCCTGTCACGTCTGACGAAAAGGCCACAAATAATGCAAATCGAAGGTGTTCAGAAGTAGGTGAGAACAGTACTAGAAGTGAGGTTAAAGAAGAAAAGATTTCCATCCCAGAGAAACAGAAGTTTACCGAAAGTAAAGACCATTCAGACAGTAGGTAAGAGCAGCTAGTGTATATAGTATTTGTTATGTTTAGTGTATTCTGCCGTGGTTGGTAAATCAGAAGGCAGACTCAAATGTTAGAATAGTTCCTTTGTGTGTATAGTCTGTGAGTAAAATGAAGACGCTGACATTTTAAGTAGGATGGAATGGCTTTTTTATGGTCATACAAAGAAAAATGATGGCTCAAACTACTGCACATTGTGCAAGCTGTAATGCATCTTTCTGTAACATACTTCTCTGAATTATTTCCTCCAGGTCATTGGCCATTGGCCAGGAAGGTTGGTAGTGATAACCGTATGATAATCAGTGCTAGAAACAAGTATTTGGTCTAGTTGATATTGGCAGTTGGGGACTGGAAGGGAATACAACAGTTGGAAAAAAATGGAACAGAATTTTCAAGTTCCATGCCTTTAGTATGCTAACGCATATCTAAATATTGGCATGGTTAGGTCATTGCCTGAAATGAAATTGAATACCAGGAGAAAAGTATCATTAAGTAATGGTTATCACACAGATTACAGAATATGCTGAATTGTATTTGTGCCATATCTTCCACATTTTTTGTTCTCAACTGAGTTCCATATATATGGGTTGGGGTGTGAGGATTAGGCCTTGCAGAGCATTGAAGATCCTGATGGTCTGTCAAATGTTGCAGTTGACATCTCAAAGGTGTCAGATCCCATAACTCCCAGGGTTATAGCATATGGCATTGGGTGTTATGTGGAAGGTGACAGCTGATTTGTTTGGCAGCAGACAGCAATACTAGTCAGTGGGTGGGCATTGTTGCAGTAATTAAAAAAAAAAGACAATGGTAATTTTTTCCACTAACTTGTGGTTCATTATGTCAATATCTACCACGTGGGGTGAGGCAAGACGACGTACTTGCATGCCTCCTCTTTAATATAGCCTTGGAAAAATTCAAACGGGACTCGGGCATTCAAACTAGAGGAACAATTTTCTTTAAGACTGTACAAATCTTGGCCTTTGCCGATGACATTGATTTAATGGCACATACAACCCTTGGACTCAAGATATATGGGACTGGTAATAAATCAAGAGAAGACGGTTTACATGTATGGTGGAAAGGACACAGCATTGCATCAGGACCTTGCAATAGGAAATTACGTGTTTAAGGGAGTGGACAATTTCAAGTATCTTGGTACAATGGGCAATAAAATGAACAACAGGTCAGTAGAAGTGAATGCTCGGCTGATAATGGCTAATAGAGCATATTATGAGTTACAGAACCATATGAAATCAAGGAACATATCCAGGAATATCAAAACACTCCTCTGTAAAACATTAATTAGACCGGTACTTACATATGGGGCACAAACATGGGTGCTATCTAAGCAAGATGAACATCATCTTAGTATTTTTGAGCGTAAAACCGCCTGGAGAATTATGGCCCAGTGATTGATGGGGGAAGATGGCAAATTAGAACTAACCAAGAACTCTATCAATTGTGTGGTGAGAATGACATTGTGAAATTCTGCAAATTGAGCAGATTGAGATAGGCAGGACATGTTATATGCCAGGATGACGATTTATCCAGGAGAGTCCTCGTCAGTGATCCAGGAGGAAAGCGCCCCAAAGTGAGACCCAGGTTGCGCTGGGAAGATGGAGTGAAGGAAGATGCAGCAAAACTAGGGTGTAGAAACTGGACAGTAGTCGCCCTAAACCGGGAAGGATGGAAGAAACTCTTGACGGAGGTTGAGGCCCACCCCGGGCTGTAGTGCTGTTGGGAATGGAATGGGATGTGTTTCGTTACAAGGATGTGAGGAAGTTATTTTTATTGGGTGGAGGAAATGAAAAGAGTCATTTGTATTCAAGGTTTTTGGTATTTAATATGCATATGCATACAGCAGGATTCCATGTAATGACACCATGCCACATTTGTATATAAATAATCTGCATTTGCAGTCATTCATAAGTCCATTTCATTCTTCATCTTTTTTTTTTTTTTTTGTGTTTTTCCAATTTTTTTATATTACTGAGTAGTTTCATGTAGAACCAGTTTGAGCCAACAAGTTTATCTAGTTAAATATACATCAACTTAAAAACTGTTTCTGAAAAAGGTGTAAATGTTGAAGCAAGTGTGTGTTTCACATAAATTTTATTTGTAAATTGAGTTTTTCTTATTGAGACTTCTCTGAAGTTTTGTACTCTCCACATGCTTCTTTGTACTCTTGCTGTTTTTCTAATATCACTCACCACATACAGTTTCAGGACCCTGCATTGCATGGTGCTAGTGTTATTCTTAGTGTTCAAGAGTTTTCATGGCCCCTGCTACTGGAGTCAAAGAATGAAGAAATGTCTTAATGGAATTAATGTTAAAGCAGATTTATTGGATGTTATTTCATGGGTTTGAGAACTGTAAGAGGGGAACCACAGATGCAAAGAGGTCATCCGTGTTAAGGACTGTGCTTAACAATTCACTGGTTTATGGTGGGATATAGTTTAACCTGTAATGTGGTTGGAATCATGTAAAATGTTTATATCAGTTGATGTGGTATGTCACATTCCATAGTTTAGCATTTTCACTTGTAATTGATTGTAATTGGTAGATAGCAGTCATAATATATTATTGGTAGAGAACAGCTTGAACAACTTGGGAGTACTGTCTTTGAATGTATATAAGTTATTAAGGTGGCAGAAGCAAGTCTAAGAGATCATAAGTGTAGTATTATGAATTTCTGGCTATGTCTGAATATGTTAGTACTTACCTGAAAGCATCAATGTGCTACAATGAGAAATGTGGTGTTGTAAGTAATAAAATGTAGTGTTGTAAGTAATAAAATTAATTCTGTCATTACAGTTCCGAGGACAACCAAAAAGCATCTGATACAGAAGATATTCAACTGTCACAAAGGGTTCTGAAATTGAAAGCTAAAGTTTCTCAGAAGAAAGGAAGCAAAATTCTGAAATCAGGTGTTTCGAAAAGGAAGTCGGAGATTTTGGAACGAAAGAGCAGAATTGTTCAGCCTATTTCCCAGGCAAGGACAGCTGAACTTGCATCAGTATTATTCCGCACACCCAAGAAAGGGAAAGCAGCACAGGCAGGAGACACAGTTCCTACTTGTTCAATCTGCAGCAAGACATTTTCAAATAAAACCCACCTGAATTCACACATCAAGCTTCATGATGGTTTGAAGCCACATACATGCGAGACGTGTTCGAAGGCTTTCGCTCGGAAAGGAGATTTAGCCATTCATATGAGGCGTCACACAGGTGAACGACCATATGAGTGCCCTCAGTGTAAAAAGACTTTTGTCGAAAAATCTCATCTTTTGCGACACACGCGTAGCCATACAGGTGACAAACGTCATGTGTGTCCTGTATGTGGCAGCGCCTTCTCAGAGCGAGCAGGTCTAGCGAAACATTTACGATCCCACACTGGAGAACGTCCACATTTGTGTTCTGTGTGTGGTAAGTCGTTTGCTCAGCGTGAATTTTTGATTCGACATGCACGCATACACACAGGTGAACGACCGTTCACTTGTGACTTATGTGGGAAAGCATTTTCAGATCGTTCGACTGCTGTTAAACATGCCAGATTACATACAGGCCTAAGACCATTTCCTTGTCCTCTCTGTGGTCGGTGTTTTTCACAGAAGCAGCATTTGACAGGCCACCTGAAGACGCATGCTGGTGAACGTCCCCATGGTTGTGAGGTATGTGGTAAGAAGTTCGGTCGGAAGAGTGACCTGGTGGTGCACACGCGACGTCATACAGGAGAACGACCGCACAAATGTGATGCTTGTGGGAAGACTTTCCTTGACCGTTCTCATCTGGTGCGACATAACAAAGTACACAGTGGTGCCAAACCTCATGTGTGCCATGTGTGTGGACGCTGCTTTGCAGAGAAAGGTCACTTGGATGGACATCTGCGTGTACATACCGGAGAGAAACCATACTCATGTGATGTTTGCTCTCGCAGTTTTGCCGACCGGGGTACACTGGTGAATCACATGCGTGTTCACACAGGAGAACGTCCATTTGCCTGTCCCATTTGCAGTAAGGCATTTGCACAGAAAGGGTCACTGCTCAAACATGTCCGCATACACTCTGGGGAGAGACCCTTTTCATGCTCTGTGTGTGGCAAAAGGTTTGCAGACAAGGGATATTTTGTTAAACACTCCCGACTGCACACTGGTGAGAATCTACACACATGTGCCCTGTGTGGCAAGTTCTTTGCACAGAAGTGTCATCTTATCAGGCATGCAAAGGTTCATGGAGTGCAGCCTGAAAGTGTAATTATGCCTGTTGTAACAATCTAAGCTTGGGTTGTATGAAAATAATAGCATTCCAAATTTCACTGAGCCTTCAGCCAGTAAGTCTCCCTTGCTTTAACTCCATGTTCCTAAGTTTGTAATATATTCATTTGAAAGATGTAAGTTTGTGAGGTTTTGATGCTTATCTTTATATTTTAATCCGATTTCCTTCATAGAAATGTAATGATTTACTGTATGAAATGCTATGTAGATTTTGGTTCAGTCTTTTTGTATATTTTAAATACTTCTTGTGGATTTAGTTTTATATGTGAAAGACCTGCTTTCACATTTGGTTATTGAGAAGGTAATGGAATGTATGCTGAGACCTTTCAGCCAGGTATGCATTTTATGAGAGGGTTTTTCATATGTACTGAAATCACTCCAAATCTTATATTTTATACTGTGGAATTTTATGTTTCCAGCGACGTTGACAAGCGTAGTTGAGGGTTTTTACATAGTGTGTACCTTTACTGAACTATGTTTACTTGGCTTTATTCTAAAGACCTACAAGAATAATAGTGACCACATGAAGAGAATGTTGATTGGTTCTGATGGTACGTCTTGGTTGCTTTTGTTGTGTCAGTGCCAGAACCCTCCCATCATTAACTTAGGCTTGAAATTGAGTACATCCTCCAAAATTTCTAAAAATTTTTACATCAGGATCAGATCTTGAATACCTTGGTCATGTTGGTTCCATCATAACAGGACCTGAATTGCAGAATAGTTAACCTGTCAGTTTTGATAGGGTCAGTGAGAATTTATGCCATGAGTGGCACCATTTTATTCTTATGTGTACGCATTTGGAAGATCAAGTAGCTACAATTCCCCACCCCCTACACGTACAGAGGATGATGGCAAAACATTAGAGTGCAGTACTTCTCTAGAAAAGTTTCTGATGACTGCACATAGCTTGAAAGGAACTTTATACTTGCAAAAGAAATCCTGTAAATGAGACTGATATTCATACTCAGTTCAGTGCATTGTGTAAAGAAAATGCAGAAAATTATTACTCATGTTGGGGCCAACATGCAAATGCCCATTGAAAGTTGGAGGTATGCAAGAACCAAACATAAAACAAAGCAACAAAAACTTGCATAGAAGTAGTGAATGAATTTACTAAAGAAGTAAAGAAAATCTGCAAGCTGGAAGAGGATTTTCAGCAAAACAAAACAAAAAAAAATAAAAACTTATTAATGGAAATTGTTGGTGGCCATTAGAGAAATTACTGTTGATCACAGTTGAGAGTCATGGTCAAGATATTTCACCACTTGAAGAAAAAATAAAGTAGGAGGAAAAGATACAGGCCTGTTTGGAATGTGGGTATTTTTCAAAAGGTTTAGGTCTGTTTGAAATGCAGTTATTTTCCACATTAATTCTTTATAGAAATAAATTTGCAGTGAGTCATTATTATTATATTTAGAAAGAATAAGGCTACATGTTTTGGCTTATTCTTCCTGAATATAATATTGTATTGACTGGAACATTCACTTGTATTGAATAACGCAACTGGGATGTGCCAACTTAAAATAATACATTCTTTATGTTTTTACATTCCTCATTGGTCCTGAAGTTCATCTGCTGCAGAGCATACATTCTGTTCTTAACAAAACTAGTCATTACTAAGGATGTCGCACTGCATGAGGCCATATATTTTTTCCCCCCAATATTTTATTAAATATAAGCTATATTTTAGGTGTTTTGAAGAAAGCTATTGATTGTAGTGAGTTCTGTATTTTATATCATGTACCATTCTTTTTACATTATGAGCTGTTTTTGAGAATTTGTGTATTGAGCTTCTGTAAGGTGGTGATTGTAGTGGACTGATGTGTAAAAAAAATAAAGTTTTCACAACAGCTTTTAGTGTAGACATCGCAGGACAAAATGTAATTGAAATTCAGTGAGTGGCTTTGATGGTAACACATGTCCTTCATGCACTAATTGCAAACAGTGAATAAAAAGGGTCCCAAAACCTATGGAAAAGAGAATACTAGAATATTTCTGCGGGATTAATGTAACCGAGTGGATTATTCATTTTGACAGTTCTTTTGATGCTCGTAAATATGACATTTCATCTGTATTATAGTTACAGAGTACAGAGAAAATACATCAGAATACCCTTTGAAGATTTTAGGCTATCATTTATTTAATGATGTCACCAATTTATCAGACTGTATAGTGTTGAATGGTAAGGTGATGAGTAATGAATTGGAAGGGTGTGAAAGTGGTGATGGCCTAAACTGAGGAACTATTCCAGTGCGTGGTTGGAAGGATTGAGGTAATCCACAGAAAAAGAAACTGTCTTTGGTAGCTGGTCATAGGATTTAAATGTGTGAAACACTGCAAAATTTTAAATGCACAGGTGTGGGCCATTTAAAATGGGCATCTGCAAGGGGGAGAAAGTGACAAGCCATAAACTAAAAACAGTATAATTTTACGTAGTAATTTGGCTATTTATGTTGTAATGGGTTCATGGAGTGAAGAAATTTAGTAGTAGTACGTTAAATGTATACTAGAGGTGGTGTCCAGTAAGGGTATGATTTAGCTTTTCATTTGTTGGCTTTTTACAGGTCATTAAGCCAACTGGTACCAAGTTCAGTTACTGAAATAATGAATTTTAACATGTGTGAGAGTCGAGTAGAGGTTTACATGACAGCAGGGGGTATGTGATATGATGGCATTCAGTTTGGTAGATGTGGCAATGTTTTGGAGGAACCTATCAGTCATTGTATACAGCATTACATCCAAGAAGAAGGCAGTAATCATAACTGAACAGTGCAACTAACCCAGAAGAGCGCAGTTCTGAATGATGCTTGGTGGTGACAATGGCTACAAATACTTTGGAAGCAGAGCTTGGCATCACATTTTGTGCAGTTCAGTTAACCCTATAACTAGCTGCACAAATCCGCATCGCATAGCTAGTCATGGTTGTGGTGATAAAGTATATACATTCATTTTGCAAAAGTGAGTTATTTCTATTTCCTGGCTACAGAAATACTGTTTCATTTACTCTCCCCTGTAAGAGCGGACGAACTGCATCCTGCAGAGTTGTTCATTAGAACCTAATGACTGTGTTGAGGGTTATATGCATTTTCCATATTGTATTTGTAAAAGAAAATTATAAACTTTCACTTAGGGCCAGTCCTATAAATAATGAATTATATATTTCAATATTTATAGCAGGGCTGGCCAACACGCAGCCCTCGGTCACCTGAAGAGTTTCGGTAATACAGCTTAACAAACATACTGTAATAGGTCTACAGAATGTTGTATGCTTTCTTGTGGGTAATTCCCCAGCGTCTGAATTTTATATGCCAATGTTTCGGAACACACTGTCCCATCTTCATAGGCAGGTAGGTAAGAAGTGTGTCTTTGTACTTCATACGTACCTGCCTATGAAGATGGAAAAGAGTGTTCCGAAACGTCGGCATATAAAATTCAGATGCCGGGGAATTACCCAGAAGAAGGCATACAGCATTCAGAACACGGCGAAAGTTTGAAATCAAGAATAAGGTCTACAGAACATAATATGCAACTTTATTAGCAGAAAAGCTGTTTAGGAACTATACCTCATTGCTTTTAAGACAGCACAGAGTAAATCGATCTTTTTTGGTGTTTTGTCAGGTTTATCAAGTCCTACTGCCTTGTTATTCAGCCATACTTATAGGAACTTGTAGCGTAACAACTGTTTGTAAAGAATGGCATCCTAATGTATTCAACCCCCATTTTCGACATATGTATATACAAGTGTGACACTCAAGTGAGTCCTTAATGACTTAAGCGGCCCTCCCGTGGGTTGAAGTTGGCCAGCCCTGATTTGTAGGATTGGCCCGAAGCAATTTTTTAAGTGTACTCATATTTTACATATGCAATATGCAGAATGCATATAATCCTACACCTACCAATATCAGCTAGTCAAAAATCCCCTGTGTTCTATGTAACCCAAAGGTCCATTGCCATGTTCACTTGAGCACACCGCTAGTCCCTATCATGAGCCAGATAAATCCAGTCCATGCCTGTCCTGTTCTTGCTAAAGCCCCTTTCAAAATATTCTCCAAGCTTCAATTTTACGTTATGTTTCCCCACCAAAATCATGTATGCATTTTCTTTTGTCTCCCATTCATGTCACATACCTTGTCTATCATATCATCCGTAACTTGAGTGCCTAATGCTTGACAAGGAGTGCAAATTGTCAAGCTCCTCATTACCCACTTTTCTTCACATTCCAGTTAGTTCTGCCCTCTTAGCTGCAAAAATCTTCATTGGCACCATATGCTCGTACACTGCTATGTTCTTCCCTTTGTGTGTATGTGAGACCAAGTTTCTCTCTCATGCATACATGTGCATGTGCACACAATGGGAGGTTTAGTGCAAAATTGTAGGTTTGTACTCAGATCTTTACATTTTTATTTATTAGACAGGAACACGAAAGATTCAACTGAATTGTGACAGAAATTCCCTCAACTTAACCTTTTGGCACCAGAATTATGTTTTAAAATTTTAGCACACCCTGTATATAAAATGTGAATAAAACAGGAACCAAATATGTTAGAATTATGAAACAAACTGCACTTTGAAGGGAAAAAACGGAGAGTATATACCATGTTTAAAATATTCAGTACCTGTATTTGTTGAATAAATATATAAAATGCAACGTTTAGAGGTTAGCGGTGCGGTATGACCACTATAGTCGTCGTTAGGCATCAAAGGGTTAATCTGCTCATAATTTCATCCTCAGTGTAACTGGTATTTGACATTCCCAAATGTTTGAACTTTTTAGCATTTTCAAAAAATTTATTTTCTGTGTTTGCGAGTAAGTTACGGTCTTGCCCTTCGTACTGTTAATGGAACATGAGTTATATAATTTTCTCAGCATTTATTGTGAGACCAAACATCTTTTTATTATTGTGTTTAACTTTACAGTATCTATGTTTCTACCCACCAAATTAACATCATGAGATTTCTTGAGCATTACAATGTAACATTTCTACCCCAGATAAAACCATTCCAAAATGTTTTCATGCCAATTAACAAACATATGAGATTTCAGGCTCCCAGTGCACTGTGTTTGAGGCCTTCTCTGTATAACATCCCAGAAGATCAAAACCCTAGAATAAGCATGAGTTTAAAACCAAAAATAATGTCCTTTTCAGATGCATAATAAAATGTAACAGGAAGGGACAGCAATATTTAACAACTCTGATTAAATACAGGAAACTGTACGTAAGACCAGGGCTGGTTTAAGACATTTCTGGGCCCAAAGAAAAAATAAAGTTAAGGGTTCTACCTATGTGTAGTCGTGAACTGACAATGCAAATAGAGAACAAGATGCAAATCAGTATTGTGAAAATGAAATACGAGCCTTTCTGGGGCCACATGGTCCTGTCATACCACCTTCATAATTTTCTTCATATTACAAGAGAAATGTATGTATCACGTAACATGGTGGCACTTCCGAACTGCCGTCTCGTGATTTGTCCACTTAGTTTGTACTGTTAGAATTCTAATAATTCTATGTAGCTGTTTTTAAAAGAAGGAGCATTCCAACGAATTTGCCTTCTCTTCATACATTTACTTACATAGTAATATATTGTATCAACATTCACAGAATAAAACACTGCATTCAAACAAGAGACTGTATGATATACAAAATCTGTGGTTGAACAAATCATAATGAAGTTTAATTTGTACATATGGCTGCATATCACTTTAAAGGTAAAGCAGTCCTGTTGCAGGCCTGGAGTGGCCCAAAGGGTTCCAAGAAGTTAAGGTTCCCAGATTTCATGACAACAGCACAGGATGGTGGTAAGTTTTCAGCCTTATGCACAGGCCGCCTTTACCCCCAGGAAATGCTCCTGGTACTCATTTCTGAGTCGACCCCAGGGCCATAGTGCGATCGGAAGGATTTTATGTGAATGAAAAATTCCAATGACACCAGCTGGGATCGAATCAGTGACCTTCCGATTTGTAGCACAGCACCACATATCACTTTATATTAATGCTGTCATCCGGCATGCAAGTCACATAAATGTAATTATCGCATACAAGGTACGATGTAGGAAGAACACAAGTTTTGAGGTGCATTTTGTTTTCGTCTACACATTTTTCTGAAGCTCTTTTTAACCCAAGAATTTGTTGAAGTGTTAATATTTACATTGAGCTTCACGCAAGTTGTCTTTCTTTTTTTGTTTTTTGTAATTTTAACAAAAATTTAATTCGATTGACAGATTTGAGCAAAAAAGATTCAAAGTTCTCTGTAAATTTGTTGTGTGTGTCCGCATGCCAAATCCAGATTATGACATACTTTCGTTTCAGTATTTATTGCAACCAATATTTTAGGACACACTGCACAAGATTGGCAAGAATTACATTCTTGTTCTAGCCTCAGTGATTCCCTGAGGTTCCACTTCACAGTGGAATCCATATTGCAGCATTTCACAAAAATTAAATTTATTAATAAATGAAATGAAACATGATAACATACTCAGTAATAAAGGATCACACACTCAGCAGCAGGTGAAATTATTCCCATTTGCATTTAGATCTAAAAACTATAATAATAATAATAATACTGACATCATATTGTGGGGTCCAATACCTTCTCTTGTCTGTATGTGAAGCTGACAAAATTTTTGTATAACATATCTCGCATCATTTATTTTATCCAGACAATCTGTATTACAGTAATGGGTAAGAGTTTATACATACTTTATGAAAAAGCTACTTTTGTGTCAGGTTTGTTTGTGAATATTACACAGCATTTTGTTATGATGTGCAGTGATGGTAGATACAAAGATGTTGACTGAATCATGGAGCTGCAGTATTGTTCGTTATTTTGAAGAGGGAAGCTGGCGGCACTAGAAATTCGACTTTGGTATCTGTAAGCCTGTAATAAAGTCCAAATATTATGCATTGGTGAGGCATTTAGCATTGTGACTCCATGTAGGCATAGTTACAAATAAATAAATAAATATACACCTACTCACACCATGTAAGAAAAACATTACAGAAATTAGTGAGATTTGTATTCTACATGAACGAAGTGAGGTGTTTAGAGGTTATGGTAAGCACACAGAAATTTTTAGTAGAGTATATGCATTTTGCCTAAGGGGGAAAAAAGAGATTAAAGCATAAACTCAATGCAATATGCATCCCTTGGGTAATGCATGATATAGAAAATGTGGGTAGGAAGAAAAGATATTTTTGGTTGTATATAAATGGGAACATATTCAATTTAACATTAAGCGACTGTGTTGTAATATTATTAACTGGATTAACTCAATGAAAATGGCAAATTCATTGGTGTCTCAGAATTAGATGGAAAGAGATAATTTAAGAAGAATCAACATAGTATTGACTTACTCATCTGTCTCAACATGTGCAGGCGTTGTGCCACTTCCACCGCTCCCATCAGTTTCATTTTCCATTACACCAATATCAAATTCTACGCTTGATATAACGTACCTGAAAATGGGATACAAGTGTAAAATGTGACGTGGTGTGTAATCACACTACAGGCGTCTACTGCTTTTCAGCATGCATAATATGATGGCCTAACAGGTGTGGTGACTCAAATGGCATCAAAAGTTGTGTACTTCGAATCTAAGAGGGGACAAGAGCAATTCTGAGGATTTGTGCCTTCCTTCATTATCTCCAGGGAAGTTCCATAAAAGTACCTCAAATAGGCCACAACTGCTCCCTTCCATGTATATTTCCATTCGTTGTTCACTGATCGTCCTACCTTTGAACACAATAATCTGAAACACTGACATCTTAAATATATTACAGTAGCACAACATCCTGATAATGATGATGATGATGGTGATGATAATAATAACAATAATAATATCAGGCATATACAATATTTAGTCCAGCTGTAGAACAGATCAACATTTCCAGTAGCAAAAAGCACCAAATATGCTAGGAAAATTTGCCATTTCTCTGCACTCCCTGATGTGGCACATAGGCATGTATTGTTGCAAATCAATTCGAACTACCCAGAGTCAGAAATTGCTGCCACTACTATTATAGTAATTTGAATTTTTCATTGACATAAAAACCTTCCGATTGCACTATGGCCCTGGGATCAACTCAGTCTCTAACAGAAATGAGTACCAAGAATATTTCCTGGGGGTAAAGGTGGCAGGTGCATAAGGCTGACAACCTTACCACCATCCTGTGCTGTTGTCATGAAATCTGGGAACCTTAACTTCCTGGAACTCTCTGGGCCACTCCAGGCCTGTAACGGGACTGCTACGTACTTCCCAATGGACAGCCAACCGGATCTGAATGCCTACACAGCCACGGCACTACACCACACGTGAAAAAATACCACTAAGTCTTCTGCTCCTGAAGATGGGCACAAGGTGGCCCTAAACATGTTGAGCAACTTATAAAGAGCAACTATCCAGGAGAAATAAATATAATACTAAGTGACATCTAGTTGGTTTCTTAATCCACATGTGACCAGTAGTTTTGGATGCATGTGGACATTTATTGCATCCTACTTTCTTTAGTGTCTGCGGAAATACTTCAAAGGAATAGAGTACTTGGCACTTTCTGCCAACACAAATAAATGTGGTAAAAACTTTTACCACATAACTTACGCATTTTGTGTGCTCTGCCCTTTAGTCCATGTTGTGTTTGTAGGGGAATGATCCCCAGTCGTGGAATTTTCAGCCATAATTTGTGCTACGAATGCTACTAGGCAGGCAGCCATGAGTGCTGCGAACAGCCCACCCTAATAAAACAGAACATTCTTAAGAATGTGACACAATTTGCTACACTGAAAAACAACAAACTTCATGTAGCAGTCAGTTCAAAAGGGATGAATCAGAAGTGAAAATGCAAGCACAGAAGTGCATAAGAACTCTTAGCAACGTAACTCACTTGTGTGTTTGTAACCATGCTCCTGGAAACGCCTGATAAACTGCGATTCTTCTGGATAAAGGACTCATACATCATGTCTTCCACTTTATATAGTCATGTGCTAAATATGAGTCATGTTCTAAAAAATTTAATTATACCCTTGTCACAAACAGCGTTATGAAATATGAGTGAATGTGCATGACGTGCCAATAGTTGTGGCCTTCTCGTTATTATTTCGGCACTGGCAAACCAGGGGTGTCAAAGGCTCTCAAACACCCTCACATATGAGCATTAGACTTGAAGCTTCACAATTCTATAAAGACCCTATTTGTACAATCATAACTTAAATAAGATGAACGATGAATTTTTAAAAATTGGTTCATTGAGGTTGGTTGACTCAACTGCACAGGTTATTTGTGACAGTCAACAAGATGGGGGAGGGGGTGGGGGAGGGGGAGATAAACAAACGAAAACAGGGGTCTAGAAAGGAAGACCTAAACTAACTTAACCTAAATGTAGAACTTCTTTCACACTATAGTAAAGGTTATACTGCAGTGACTGCAGGCTCAGTGGCCTGTATTTCTTTAGGAGTATCATTAGTGATTATACAACCATGGTCGGGTCCCTAGGGACACTTTTATGAAGATGGGTACTTCATATGAAGCTGAGTGTTATGTTGTGTCTGAAGATAGCAGTAATTGTCAATACATATAGCGCAGTCAAGCGTGTACTCTAACATGAACATATACCAATAGAGTTGCATTAGGATGGAAGGCCACTAACACTGAGAGATATTTGAGACTTTTATAGAAGGACGGATGAGTCTAGAAACAATCACTTGCCTGGAAATAACTCAACAAAAGAATGCTAACCTAACTACACTTGCTGTTTCTGACATGTCCTTAGGTCAGTTACGTTATGTGCAAGGGCTAACAGATGTTCGGTGGACTGAAATACTTAACCACTCAACAAGGTAAATTTAACCCTATCACATGCCATGAAGACCCGGAGAGAGAGAAGAGGTATAGCTCTATCCTTTCTTCAAACTTGACACTAGATGGGGGTGGGTGGTCGGTGCCACACCCCGGCCGTTTTACCCCCAGGAAAGAAACGCCGTACTGAATAGCCAAAGATATACAAATCGCCAGATATTCATCAAATTTAACCAGACATGATGCCAACAAGAAGTATAATATTACGTTCTGAAATCCACATACTTATTAATTCTATATGGCAGAGGAAAGAATTGTTTAGCGGTGGAGAATACCTGCGTTTTATCGATATACGGGAAGTGACGACACGAATTATTACCATAACTAACAATACCTATTACTTTTATCAGATACGCACAACATTTAAGACCATAAGCCTTAACGAAAAGTTATCTGTATACGTGGAATGCGTCGCCGGGTTTCATCAATGTGTGTGTTTCGACATAGCAGCTCAGACATGCGTCTATCTTCAGACACAGGGGGACAAATGTGAATGTAGTGGAATAATATTTTACAGCTACTTATAGATTCCAAGACAGCTTATGAAGGAGATGAGTGCCTTTCTGCAATATTTACACTGAATATGGTAAACACGGCAAACTGATTAAAGTAATTCAAAATTATTAAATCAAGTCTTAAACTGTTCAAAGGCCGGCGGTGGAAGTACGAAAGGCCTGCTGCAACATAACGAGAAATAGGCAATTTGTCCACTCCGGGACATTAACCTTTTGGAGCCGGAATTCTTTTTTTAATTTTAGCACACCCTGTATATAAAATGTGAACAATACAGGAACCAAATACGTTAGATTTATGAAACAAACTGCATTTTGAAGAGGAAAAAACGGAGAGTATATAAACTAAACTCCGTGGCTTTAGTCCGCGAGCGAACCATACCGACAGAGCGGCCGCCGCCGGTAGGCGAAGTTAGTGCCAACTTTTGCGGATAGAGGGGTGTCACGTGGTTAGCGCAAC